>Ga0116172_10000107_pt1 | contig 87476 bp, 54 predicted proteins | sample AD_UKC083_MetaG_FD_89799 | JGI IMG/M metagenome (GOLD analysis project Ga0116172, IMG submission 89799) | Active sludge microbial communities of municipal wastewater-treating anaerobic digesters from USA - AD_UKC083_MetaG | ecosystem: Engineered > Bioreactor > Anaerobic > Digestate | place: USA... | reverse complement strand
GAAAGTTGAGAGTTGAGAGTTAATGTGTTCGCTTCGCTCACAATATTTAAATATTGTCGCCGCAGGCGACTCCACAACTTTCAACTCTAAACTCTCAACTCTAAACTCAAATCAAAATTTAGCGAAGCTAAATTTTGATTTACCTCATTAACTTGCGCTTCTGAGATTTTTAATTATTCCGTGTATTTCTTTTTCAGCTTCCTGAACCCTCTGATGCAGTATATGAATATGGAAACATACAATGCAAACACTCCCAGATATAAAACCGCCAGAAAAAGAAGTGTTGAGCGGTCCCAATTCATGGAATTAACGACGATCATATACATATTGGGCAGTATCCCCATGAAGAATATGATGAGCAGGGGCGTCATTCTGGTGAGTATCACCCTTTTCATCATGTCCAGCTTTGACTGGGGATCGCTGAATATCTCCATTTCTTCTTCGGAGAGCCCGTCAGCGTTCCTGCGGAAATAATCAAAGCCCATTACCCTGCCGCAGTGCTCCCAGCCGTAGTCCGCGAACATCTTTATGTACTCGGGATAGTTTGTGGTATTTGCGGCGTAGTCCAGCTTATACACCACATTTTCGGGCTCACACTTTACAAAATGCTGAGAAAATCCCGATACTCTCTCAAGCTTCCAGCCAACGCTGTGCATTTTTGTGAGGTACTCCCCTTCCTTTTCATAGTCAGGAAGCAGAAACACCTTATGTGTAGTCATCCTTGCCTTGTCACTCATCTCATTTTCCTCCTATATTCCGGTACAAACGCCTGATACGGGCGATCTCTATCTCCAGTATCTCGTTTCCAAGTTCGGTTATCTTATAGAGCTTTCGCTTATCCTCCTCGCGGATAAACCTTATTAGCCCGTCCTTTTCCATTTTTGACAGGCTTCCGTACATAGTTCCCGCGGTTATGACCACTTCCCCGTCGGTCATTTCCTTTACCCTCTGGGTTATACTGTAGCCGTGCATCTCATCACGGAGGCAGAACAGTATATAGAAGGCGGTTTCCGACATGGGGATGTAGACTCGTTTCAATCTGTCTGTCACGATTACCTCCCCAATATATTTCGTCACGATGTATCGCAGTACGATATATCCGACTGTGATATAAGTATATCACACTGCGATATACTTGTCAATACCCCCGGATGAAATTGTCACAATGCACAATAAAGTCTTATCACAATTGTGCAGATAATAAAAAGCTCCCCTTTCGGGGAGCTTTCGGTTTATTTATGCCTTTGTGGGATCAAGATTTGAGATCTTGTGGAGCAGATACTCCCGAATGCGGAGGGCGTCATTCGAGGTAAGTCCCTCTGTAGACTTGTCAACGTCGCCGTTGAGCTTGCCCTGATCCTTCAGGTGCTTGTCATTTGAGCCCTGGAGACCGTACTTGTCGGGATTTGCAAGGCTCTGCATGATAAGGATAGCGTCTGCCAGCTCTACCTTGCCGTCACAGTTGGTATCGCCGTAGAGTACATTGTCATTGACGGGAGCAGTGGTCGTTGTTGTCGTAGTTGCGGGATCAACAACGGGAGCTGTTGTAGTCGTAGTAGTTGTTGTAGGCTCGGGAGCTGTAGTTGTAGTGGTAGTTGTTACGATGGGCTTTGTGGTAGTTGTGGTCTTGGGAGTATCGCTGCCTGTGCCGCCCATGCCGTCAGCCTTTGTGCCGTCAGGCTCCTCACCGTAGTAGAGCTTGCCGTTGATGTAAACGGGAACATAAGGTGACATTACGCCCTTTGAAGAGCCGTCTGCACCTGTTGTGGTCTTGCCCAGCGCCTTTGCAGAGAAGTCATTTGATGAATCCCAGCCGCTGCCGTAATCGGGCATTACGAATGCGATGAGCTCCTCACACTGCTGCTGTCCTTCGGAAATAGGAAGAACAACACGGCCGTCGGGGAATTTTACCTCGATGTAGTAGATGTTGCCGCTGTACTGGATAGGCTTTGAGATCTCGGCAGCCTTATATCCCTTGCCTGCGTACATACCTGCCTGGTCGCGGTCACAGCGGATAACCAGATCCTCGGGCTTCTTGCCTGCTGCGATGACCTCGCTGAGGTCCATGAAGTATCTGAACGAAAGATTGTCCTGAACTCTTGCAGGCCATGCGGAGTGGTTGGTCATCTTGAAGCTGACTGTCTGTCCGCTGGCGTCTCCGCCCTTTGAGAGCACCTCAACGTAGAACTCGGGACCGTCGTGCTTTTCGGGCTGAGGGAATGAAGGATCCTTTGTGCCGCCGTACTTGTCGATCATCTTACAGAGCATAGCTGTAAAGCCTGCGTTATAGTCTGTAGCAACCTCGTTGTTGATGAAGTCCTGACGGTTATCGGTATATGATCCGTCCTCATTAGGACCGCCTACGAGAGCTCCGTAGAGGATATGACGGGCATATCCGGGAACAGCAAGATCATTCTTCCACGAGCCGTGAGATGTACGGTGGTGGGGATTCTGAGGATATTTATCACCGAAGCCTATGAGATAGCTCTGCTTGTTCGGGTTATCGCCCAGAGCATAGTTCAGCTGTGTCTCTGCAAAATCCGTATAGGTCGAAGCCTCTGACTTGAGAACTGTATCAGCTGCAACGGTAGCGATGAAAGCTGCTGTGTTTGCATATCTGAGGCAGCCCCAGTTGCTCAGCCAGCGGAGTCCGCCGGGGATCTTCTTTGCTTCGTCACCGTTTACCCAGCGGTCACAGTGCTTCTTGACGTGCTTGATAGCGTCAGCGTCATTTGTATTTATAGCGTAGAGCAGCATAGCGCCCTGAAGGTTATCGTCCCAGCAGTGGCTCCAGCCATAGGCGATAACGTCGCCCTCGCCACGCATTCTGTCCAGATTGGGGAAGAAGCTCTTTGCATCTGCAAGGTATGTATCATCGCCTGTTGCGATATAGAGCCAGTTTGCAGCGTAGAAGAGCTGATCGTAGCAGTGGCTCGATCTGTAGAAGCCCGATGCGTCGCTGTCGTTGTACACCGAATCGTCAGGCGATGCCTTAGCCATCTTGTACATATTATCAGCGTGCTTGAGGTAATCAGCCTTCTTTGAAGCTGAGATAGTGCCGTCAAGTGCAGCTGCACCTGATGCCAGAGCCGCAGCCATTTCACCGATAACCGCACAGCAGCCCTTTGAGCCCTTCAGAGCTGCACGGGACTCTGCAACTGAATGGGAGTTGTCCTCCATACCGTACTCAAGCAGTTCAACGGGGCCCCACCATGTGTGGTCGTGCTTACCGATACCTACCTGATAAACTACCTCAGTGCCCTTATCGCAGTCAACGAGATAGTCCAGAACGAATTCCAGATTGTTCTCATAAGTTGTTTTCAGTCCCGCCTTTTCGACACCCTCGGGATACTGATAAAGTCCCCATGCCAGCATAGAAGCCGAATAAGCCATGGGAAGATTGAACTTTACATGGTCACCTGCATCGTACCAGCCGCCGAGAACGGGGTCCTGCATAGTGGAATCTGTTCTCCACTCAACACGGTTCCAGTCGGGCAGAGGTCCTGCCTGCTGTACCTCATAGAAATACAGGGATTTGTCCAGTGCGTCTGCGTAATTGAACTTGCTGTCAGCAGCTGCCGCATTGTTCATATTTGCAGGCATTGCGGTCACTGAGCTGGAAGCAAGCAGGACAGCAGCTAATATGCCGCCTGTCAGTTTTTTCAGCATAGTAAAACTCTCCTCTCATTTTTTATTGCTCCGTAAAAAGCGGAGCTTCCTCACGAGTATACCATAGCTATACATTTTAAATTATGCCATATATCCGCAGAAATGTCAAGTGGAGAGCAGGCTGAAAAAGGCTTTATACCGTCAGAAGCGGGGCGATTTTATAGCAATAGCCAAAACATAGCTTCCATTTTTGTACATTGTGACAGCATTATCATAAATGACAAAAAATGAAAAGTATGGTATAATGTAATCAATGTACGACATAGGGAGTTCAAGCTATATGAAGAAATTAATTATACTTATTCCCCTGCTTGCGGTCATGCTGGTATCCCTTGCTGCTCCCGTAAGAGGGCACGCCCTGGATTTCGGTGACTTCGCAGGCGACGATGACTGGGATGACGATGATGACTGGGATGACGACGATGACTGGGACGATGATGATGACGATTATTGGGACGATGATGATGATGACGAACACGGGAGCTCACACAGAAGCAGCGGAACCTCCGACGAAGCATCTCCCGCAGAGATCGCCATATTAGCAGCGGTCTCAGGCGCAATTGTCGTTCGCTACAGTTTACACTCTTCCAAAACATACCGCCGCGCAAAGGAGAACCGACGCCGCAACAAAGCAGTAAAACGGCACGAGAAGGAGAAAAACGAAATGATACTGCGTCAGCAGAAAGAATCTCTCACTCCCATGGGCAGATATCTCGAGGTGGATCCCTCATTCTCTCAGGAGGAGATGAAGACCTGGCTCGCCGATATTTACGTGAAGTTCCAGAAGGCATGGCAGGCTAAGGACCTTTCTCCCATAAGGCAGTACATGACCGATGGATACTATTCACAGATGGATATGCAGGTGGACAGGTACCGCCAAAAGAGTCAGACCAACCATGTGGACGATATAAAGGTGCTCAATGTCGAGCTTCTGGGGTGGAAGCAGGAGGGCAGCACCAATATCATCACCGCAAGGATAATGGCAAGGATAATCGATTACGTCACCGACGACAATACAGGCTCACTGGTCAGGGGCAACAAGCATGACCAGAAGCTCATGACCTATGAGTGGCAGCTGGTAAAGAGTTCTGCGGAAAGATCTGCGGATATGCCGAAGATATGTCCTCACTGCGGCGCAAAGCTTGATATGAACCAGTCAAGCATATGCGAATTCTGCGGTGCAGAGATCACATCTGACAGCTTTGACTGGGCTGTAAGGAATATAAAGGGCATTTCTCAGAAATCGCTCTGAAAACATTTATGATATAGGGGGTATTCAAATGAAAAAGATATTAAGACTCATTCCCGTGATAGCTCTTATCCTGGGACTTATGATAGTTCCAATGAAGAGCCGCGCCCTGGACTTCGGCGACTTCTCGGGAGACTCCGACTACGGCGGAGGCTGGGACAGCGGCGGTTGGGACAGCGGCGGCTGGGACGACGATGACGACTACTCCTACAGCGGAGGAAGCGGCGGTTCCATTGACGATGCCGGTGATCTTCTCTTCATCATTATCATTGTGGGAGCCATAATTATCATCAATCTGATAAAAGGCATATCATCTAAGGGCACTCCGCCGCGGCAGAATGTCTACCGTTCCCCCTCAACTCCGGCGCTATCGCCCATAACCGACTACATAATGCAGGACAGCGCATTCTCTCCCTCTGAGTTCAAGGAGAAGCTATCCAACCTCTATGTGAGAATGCAGAACCAGTGGCAGGCAAAGGATATATCCTCTCTCCGCCCATACTTTACCGATGCTTTCTATGCGCAGATGGACAGACAGCTCCAGTACTACCGCATGAACAACCAGACCAACTATGTAGAGCGTATCGCCGTTCTTGGCGTTGAACTCCTGGGCTGGAAGCGTGAGGGCAATATGGACGTAATGGTTGCCCGTCTCAACACAAGGATAGTTGACTACGTAAAGGACGACCGCACAGGCAATATCCTCCGCGGAAGCAACACCAGGGAAAAGTTCATGACCTATGAGTGGGAGCTGGTAAGGACTACAGGCGTCACCACTGCACGCTCAACAGGCACGACCTCACAGACCTGTCCCTACTGCGGAGCAAATGTGGATATAAACCACTCTGCGGTATGTGAATACTGCGGCTCTGTGCTCCACACAGATACCTTTGACTGGGCTGTGAACTCCATAAAGGGCATCTCTCAGAGAACGGTCTGAGTAAATCATTCAGGAGAATATAAATGAAAAAAAACATTCGCTTTCATACCAATGACAGCTCTTATAACGGCACTTATGACAACTCCCGCAAATGCCTGCGCTATAGGAGCCCCTGACCGCAGCAGCACTGTCAGTCTCATCTTTGAAGACGATCCCGAAATATTATTTATACTGATCGTTTTCATCGTATTCATTGTAAAGGCGATCCGCGGGGTCATCAAATTACGATCGGATTCACCTGCCAGGATCCATGTGGAAGAACAGATCCAGGCAGCTATTCCCGAGCTTTCCCCCATAAATGACTACATAAGGTACGACAGCTCCTTTGCACCATCTGAGTTCAAGGAGAAGCTCTCAAACCTCTATGTACAGCTTCAGAACAACTGGCAGAAGAAGGACCTGTCTCCTCTCCGCCCATACTTTACCGAAGAATTATATGATCAGATGGACAGACAGCTCCAGCGCTTCCGCGACAGCCATGTGACCAACTGTATAGAGCGCATAGCAGTTCTTGGCGTTGACATCATGGGCTGGAAGCGGGAAAATGATACAGACGTCATAAAAGCCCGCCTGAATACAAGGACAGTGGACTATGTAAAGAACGACCGCACAGGCGCTGTCATCCGCGGAAGCGACAAGAAGGAGAAGTTCGTTACCTACGAATGGACACTGGTAAGAAAAACAGGCACTTCCACAAAAAAGGCTGACGGGCACGGTCTCGCTGACCTGCCCTTACTGCGGCGCAAACGTGGACATTGAGCACTCTGCGGTATGCGAATACTGCGGCTCCGTACTCCACAATGATACCTTTGCCTGGGCGCTGAGCAATATCAGGAGCATCTCACAATAAACATGGAGGACATATCATGGCTTTAATAACATTTCTGCTGGTTCTTTTGGCGCCTGTAGCATTTATGGTAGCTATTATCCTTGCATTGGTAAAGTATATGAGCAGCGGTCCCGACTCTCCGTACAGGGCAGTTGGACTGAACAACAATTTGAACCAGTTTCTGGTATATGATGCTTCATTCGTGCCTGAGGAGTTTCTGGATTTTGCCAGGGAATTCTATCAGGAGTACAGGGACTGTATTCAGTACAAGGACATGGAAAAGCTTCGTACCATGGTGTCGGGAGCGCTGTATACGCAGCTTGAGACACAGATAGACGAGTTCCGCCGCAAGGGTCAGACCCTTCATACGGGAAGGATAAAGTACGGCGATGTTATCATAACAGGCTGGAGACACGAAAGGAACAGAGATGTACTGCCTGTGTCAATGAAGGCAGAGTACTGCGAATTCACCACCGACGACGTTACAGGCGAGGTGGTGAGCGGAGACAAGGCCGTTCCCGAGATACTTGAACTCACCCTGGAATTCGCCAGAGCCTCCTACACCCGTTCCGTGGACTTCCTCGAAAAAAGCAGGTGACCTGCCCCAAGTGCGGAGCGAAATACTCAATGGAGCAGGAGGGAGAATGCCCCTACTGCGGCAATATCATAAAGTCCGCCAGATTTGACTGGATACTCAGCAATCTGAAAATAAACCCGCTCTGTTTACCACAGTCGGAAAACTGAAGACATATCTCAAAGGCTCCTGTTACATCGGGAGCCTTGACTACAGGAGGATATCATGCGCAGTCATCTGCTAATATGCGACAGCTCCCCTGCCCTTGGCAGGATAATCGCACAGAGGTGCATAAATATGGGCATAGCCGCAGACTGCTGCCGCCCCTCCATGCAGAGCATACTGCAAAGGTATGACTATCAGTCACACACCGCTGTGCTCTTATTCGCATTCCGTGCCGACGAAAAGCTTCTGGGCTTCATAAGGAAGACGTCAGAAAGCGGCGTTACCGTATTTGCAGGACTTTATTCCCCTTCAGCCGCTCTCCGCAGAAGCTTCCGCAATGCCGGCGCCGCACGGATATTCACAATGCCCTGCTCTGCGGCGGAAATATGCAGCAGTATGCTGCTCAGGCTCATGCCCGACAGCAGCACCTCAGAGCGCATAGAGCTGTTCCTTGAGGAAACAGGCTTCCCCCGCAATCTCAGCGGCTTTCACTACCTCGCAAAAGCAGCGGAGCTGTGCATGAAGGCTCCCCAAAGGCTGTGGGGAGGCATGAGCGGTATCTATGAGGAGACCGCCGGTGCCTTTTCCACCTCACCGTCTCTTGTGGAAAGAGCCATGCGCAATCTTGGCTCACATATCCTCGAAAACGGCGCCCTTATGCGGCTCACAGAGGGCAGACTTGACGAAAAGCCCACAAATACCGAGCTTATCTGCGCTGTCTGTGATACTTTTTCAAGACTGTAAAATATGTATATATAAAAGTTTAGCGAGTTTAAAAAAATAACAGATTTCGATTGACATTTTCCGCTGTTTGCGGTATAATTAACTTAATATAATGTTTGATACGGAAGGAAGGTATTAAAACAATGGCTAACGAAAAAAATCCGAAAGTCCTTATAGTGGACGATGACAAGAATATATGCGATCTTCTCAGACTTTATCTCGAAAAGGATGGATACAGCGTCCTCCTATGCCATGACGGCGATGACGCTGTCGTTAAATTCAAGGCTCTGAGCCCGGATATGGTGCTTCTCGATATAATGCTCCCCGGAAAGGACGGATGGCAGGTATGCCGCGAGATCAGAAAGATCTCAAACGTTCCGATAATCATGATAACCGCCAAGGGCGAGACCATCGACAAGGTGATCGGTCTTGAGCTGGGAGCTGATGACTATATAGTAAAGCCCTTCGACGCCAAGGAGGTAATCGCCCGTATCAATGCCGTTACACGCCGTGTGGGCACAGGTATGGCTGAGCCCGAGTCAAAGGAAGTACACTATGACAAGCTCTCTGTAAATATGGACAGCTATGAGCTTAAGGTCAACGGAAAGAATATCGATACTCCCCCCAAGGAGCTTGAGCTTCTTTATTACCTTGCTTCCAATCCCAACAGAGTTTATACCCGCGATCAGCTCCTCGACGAGGTCTGGGGCTTCGAGTATTACGGTGACTCCAGAACCATCGACGTTCATATCAAACGTCTCCGCGAAAAGCTGGAGGGAGTTTCCGATAAGTGGACCCTCAAGACTGTCTGGGGCGTCGGCTACAAGTTTGAAGCAGAAGAAGAGGAATAAGCTCTCATTAACTTCAAAGCATAAAGGGGGACGCTCAGTCCCCTTATTTTGTATGAGGTGATAACTTTTGAAATCCAGAAAAAGCTCATATGACAAGCTTTTCATATTTATCGCTGTTATACTCCTGTCGCTGAATATCGTCATCGGTGTGATCCTTATCACCATAAGCTCGGCGGTGTATAAATCCACAAAGCTGGACGAGCTCCAGTCCATAGGCGACCTGTTCATCAGCTGTATGCAGGACAATTATACCGAGACCAGGGATACCCGTTCCGAGATCACCAAGAACCTACATAAGAAGTTCTCATCGAAATATCATCTGATGATATATATCTATGACGAGAACGGCAACTGTGTGCTCTCCGATGCGGACTACCGTGAGGATCCGAAAAAGGTGGTAAAGAACAGCGCAAAAATGACTGTGGCAGAGGTGGAAAGCCTCAGCAAAAAGGACTATCTTGACATACAGAGCAGCAGCATCTCCGCCAACGAGCCCTATATGCTCTACGGCACCTGCTTCTTCCTCAGCGGTGAGAATGACCTGGTGCCCTCAAGAATGTTCGCAAAGATATACGCAAAATCCAATGATATCAATTCATTCTCGGTGAAGATAGCCGTGTTCTACACCCTGTTCTGCCTGCTGAGCCTTGTCATACAGCTCTTCCTCATCAGGCGCAGGTTCGACAAGCTCTCCGCCTATGAGAATGAATTCAGACGCATAAGCGAAATGTATGCAAAGCGCGACTTCTCAGAGAAGATACCCACAGACGTTCCCTATACCAGTCCGGAGATAGCTGACTACGTCAACGCTGTGGCTGCGGACGTCGCAAAGAGCGAGGAGACCAGCAAGACCTTCATCGCCAATGTTTCCCACGAGCTGAGGACTCCTATCACTACCATAGGCGGCTTCGTGGACGGTATCCTCGACGGTACTATCCCCAAGACCAGACAGAACGAGTATCTCGTCCTTGTTTCCAAGGAGATAAAGCGCCTCCGCATACTCATTTCCTCAATGCTCAATATGTCGCGCTTTGAGACAGGTACCCTCAGACCTAATTTCCGCGACGTGAACCTGACAGAGATAGTTATCCAGACCGTCCTCATGTTTGAGAAGAAGATAGAGGACAAGAACCTGGAGGTAGAGGGTCTCGGCAGCGATCGTATGTCCGCAGAGGTGGATCCCGACCTTATCCAGCAGGTAGTTTACAATCTGGTCGAGAATGCCGTAAAGTTTATAAACACAGGCGGTACTCTCTCATTCAGATTTGAGCGTTCCATAAACGGAATCTGTACCATAGGCATAAAGAATACGGGCGAGGGTCTCAAGAATGACGAGATATCCCAGGTATTCGACCGCTTCTACAAGACCGATTCCTCCCGCGGCAAGGACGCCACAGGTCTGGGCCTTGGCCTTGCCATCTCACGAAAGATAGTTCATCTCCACCACGGTCACATCGTTGTAAAGAGCGTGTACGGAGAATATACGGAGTTTCTCATACAGATCCCCGAGAAACAGCCTAAAAAGAAAGGATAATCAATGGACGAAAGAGATAATTTGTACGGCAGCAGCTCTCAGCAGCCATATATTCCAAAGCATGAGAAGCCTGCCTCGGAAAGCTCATATAACAGCTATGGCAGCTCTCAGCACAGCTACGGTCAGCAGCAGTCATCAGGCTATGAGCCCCGCAGCAATGGTTATGGTCAGCCTTCCTCAAACAGCTATGGCAGCCCTCAGCAGGGTTATGGTCAGCAGCAGTCGGGATATCAAGGTCAGAACAGCGGCTACAGCCAGCAGAGCAGCTATCCCCGTCAGGGCAGCGGCTACGCACAGCAGCAGCCCGGAGGCTATGAGCAGCAGTCAGCAGGCTACGGTCAGCCCGGCTATAATCAGCCCCGCCGCCCCGTATATGATAAATTCATGTATGAGCCGATAGGCTTTGAGGAGCTGGAAAAGGGCGCTCAGGAAATCCCCTTCCCCGATAACGAAAAGCTCAGGGAAAAGAACAATTCCGCTATAAAGAAGATGTTCTTTGTGCTCCTCCTTCTCTCCGCAGGTCTCGGAATTTTCGGAATTGTCCACGATATCGTCAGAAGCGACTCAATTGTGGACCAGATAGGCTCACCTCAGGCAGCGGTGCTCTATAAGGAGCACAAGCCCGACGGCGCCAACGATGCGGAGAAATACAAGGACGCAAACGGCAAGTATACACCCGAGGGAGCAGCCGCTCTCGTAAGGCCTTCTATCGTAAAGATATACACCTACGCCGACTACTCAGGCTACACTGCAAAGCGTCCCCTGGGTACAGGCTCTGGCATTGTCCTCAACGAGGACGGCTATATCGTCACAAACGCCCATGTTCTTGAAGCAGAGGGCTACCACAGGATAGAGACCATGGACGGCGACTTCTACGACGCAAAAGTAGTGGGAAGAGACGCCAAGACCGATATCGCGGTCATCAAGGTCAATGCCGAGGGTCTGGTACCCGCTACCCTGGGCGACTCCGACGAGGCTGTTGTGGGCGAGACCGTTATCGCTATCGGTAACCCTGCAAACCTTGCCAGCACCGTCACCGACGGTATCGTCTCCGCAGTGAACCGTAAGATAAGAAGCGACTCCTCAGGCTTTGAGATGGACTGTATACAGACCAATGCCGAGATAAGCCCCGGTAACTCCGGCGGCGCTCTTGTAAATATGTATGGTCAGGTCATCGGTATAACCTCATCGAAATATGTCAGCAACGACCTTGAGGGTCTGGGCTTCGCTATCACTATCAACGAGGCTTACCCCGTTATTGAGGAGCTTGCAAAGAACGGCTTCGTTGCAGGCCGATTCAGGATAGGCATACAGCTCATTGATATGGCATCGGAGGCAAAGCTTAAAACTATCGAGGATGAGCTTGGCTTTGAGCTTCCTGATGACTTCAAGGGCGTTTATATCGAGAAGATCGACAAGGAGTGCGACATCGCCAACACCGATCTCAAGGAGGGCGACTTCATCACCGAGATCAACGGCAAGACCATCACCACCTACGATGAGCTCTACGATACCATAAGCAGCCAGTATGAGGCTGGCGACAAGGTGCCTGCTACCTGTGCCCACGTTGAAAAGGACGGCAAGGTAAGCTACTACAACATAGAATTCAAGCTCATGGAAGATACCTCAGGCAACTATTGATCCATAAGACCTTTCGGGCGTTTTGAGTTAACGCCTGCAACTCCTCCTGCTGCACCGCATATGGTCAGCAGGAGGAGCTTTTTTATGCCCGGGAGCTCTCCTGTAAAGACTACTGCCGCCGCCGCGATGACCGCATACATGAGAGCTCCGCAGAGAGAGCCGCCGTAGAGCCCTCTCCTGCGCCTGTATCTGCCGTAGATATAGGCGCCCGCACAGGCGCCTGCCCCCGGGGAGAAGGCTGCGAACGCCGCAGTGAGCCCCATATCTCCCATGACATAATATATGAGCGCCGCAGACATTACCGCAGCCGCTGCTATAAAGGTAAGTCCGCAGCACACTGCCGCGGTCATGCTGAGGACACCGCTTGCCCACAGGCTCTTTCTGTGTCTGCGCATAAAAAACCTCCGTCATAGAATTCTGTGTAATTCTATGCGGAGGTATTTGTTTTTATTCTTCTTCGTCGTCCTTCTTCTTGTTTTTCTTCTTGGACTTCTTGTCTGCCTCGTCGTCATCGTCGTCGTCAACTACCGCAGCAGAAGCAACAGCTGATGACTTCTTGCCCGAAGCCTTAGCTTCCTTGATACGCTCTGCAGCTGAAACGTTCTCAGTGATAGCCCAGTTCTTTATTCTGAGCTTGTGCTTAGCGCCGCCAGTCTCGATAACGACTGTATCCTCGCCCACGCTTACAACGATACCAACGATACCGCCGCCTGTAACGATCTCATCGCCTACCTGAAGGCTTTCCTGCATCTCCTTGAGCTCTCTGTCGCGTTTCTTCTGGGGTCTGATAGCCATGAAGTAGAGCAGCACAAACATAACGATGAGCATAAGGGGCATTGAAAGTAAGCTCATACCGCCGGACTGCTGACCGCTTGCTGAACCTGCTTCGCCCTCAGCGAAAGCATTGAGAGCAGTTGAACCTGCCATAGCCATTGTACAAGCAGCTGCGGCAAGAGAGGTAAATATCTTCTTATTCATGTTATTTCTCCTATCGTTCGGGATTGTATTTCATACAATGGATATTATATCACATCTCGGTAAGTTTTGCAAGTACTTTTTCACCGAATTTCCGCATTTTTTATAGGCATATCGCAAAAAAGAGCCGCTCCCTTTACGGGAACGGCTCCTGTCGTTATATCTTTGATCAAACGAGCTTGATGATAGCCATTTCAGCGGCGTCACCGCGGCGGGGACCGATCTTAACGATCTGTGTGTAACCACCGTTTCTCTCTGCATACTTGGGAGCGATCTCGTCGATAAGCTTCTTAGCAACGGACTCCTTTGTAATGTAAGAGAACACCTGACGCTTGGAGTGCAGATCATCATTTTTACCGATAGTGATCATTTTTTCTGCAACTGCACGAACTTCCTTAGCTCTTGTAACGGTAGTTTCGATCTGACCGTTCTCAAGCAGGAAAGTAACCATGCCTCTGAGCATAGCCTTTCTATGATCAGATGTTCTGCCCAGTTTTCTTGTACCCGGCATTGTATTCACTCCTTTTTATAGTGGTGCGCTAAACGCACGTTTTATGGTTTATTCCTCTTCAGAGGAGAGGTCAAAGCCCAGTGACCGGAGCTTCTCCTTGACCTCATCGAAGGACTTCTTTCCAAGGTTTCTAACCTTCATCATTTCTTCCTCAGACTTATTGATCAAGTCATCTACGGTATTGATACCTGCACGCTTCAGACAATTGAAGGAACGTACAGATAAGTCAAGATCCTCAACGGTCATCTCAAGGATTTTTTCCTTACCCTTCTCATCCTTTTCAACAAGGACCTCAGCCAGTCCGGCCTCTTCTGAGAGGTCGATAAACAGCTTCAGATGCTCGTTGAGGAGATTGGCTGCCTGTGATAATGCTTCCTTAGCGGAGATCGTACCGTCTGTCCATACCTCCATGGTAAGCTTATCATAGTCGGTGACCTGACCGAGTCGTGTATCCTCTACGGTGTAATTCACCTTAAGAACAGGAGTATAGATGCTGTCTACGGCGATAACGTCAACGGGGAGGTTGATCTGCTTCTTGTTTCTTTCTGCGGAAACATAGCCTCTTCCTCTGTCGATGGTGATCTCCATATAGAGCTTTGCGTCCTTACCCAGTGTAGCGATGTGCATACCGGGGTCGAGGATATTCACCTCAGAGTCGGTTTTTATATCGCCGGCAGTAATTTCACATTCGCCCTCTGCCTCTATATATACTGTCTTAGGGCCTTCGCCGTAAAGCTTAGCCGTCAGTCCTTTAATACTGAGGATTATTTCGGTAACGTCTTCTTTTACGCCCGGAATAGTTGACAACTCATGGTGTACTGTACCATCCTTGCCCGAAAGCTTTACAGATGTTACAGCCACACCCGGAAGTGAGGAGAGCAGCACACGTCTGAGGCTGTTTCCAAGTGTAATACCGTATCCACGCTCCAGCGGTGCTAAAACGAATTTGCCGTATTTGCCGTCACTTTTAAGCTCGACGATCTCAATATCAGGCTTATTAATTTTTTCCAGCATAAAAACCCTCCTATTTCGCAATTAATGTTGATTTCGAATACTGACGCTTCAAGTATATCCCTTTGATTACTTGGAGTACAGCTCGACGATGAGGTGAGTAGCTACCTCGTAGTCAATATCCTCAGCTGAGGGAAGACGATTTACTGTAGCGGAGAAGTCATCCTTGTTAGCTGTGAGCCATACAGGAACGAGTCTGTCCTTAGTCTCTTCTACTGTAGCCTTGAACTTCTCGGAAGTTCTGTCCTTTTCTCTGAGGGCGATAACGTCGCCAACCTTAACTCTATAGGAAGGAATGTTTACCTTCTTGCCGTTTACTGTGTAGTGGCTGTGTACAACGAGCTGTCTTGCTTCTCTTCTTGTGAGAGCCAGGCCCATTCTGTATACAACACTGTCGAGTCTGGATTCGAGACAAGTGATAAGGTTATCACCGGCCTTACCCTCCATCTTCTCAGCGATCGCAAAGTAGTGTCTGAACTGCTTTTCGAGTACGCCGTAGATGAACTTCAGCTTCTGCTTTTCCTTCAGCTGAAGACCGTATTCAGAGATCTTCTTTCTGTTGTTTGCGTTCTTGAAACGGATTGACTCCTTCTTGGAAACGCCCATAACAGCGGGGCTGATGCCCAGATATCTGCACTTCTTAAGAATTGGTTCCTTCTGTACTGCCATTTTAATACACCTCCAATTTGATCAGACACGACGTCTCTTAGGCGGACGGCAGCCATTGTGCGGGATAGGTGTTACGTCCTTGATCATTCTTACCTCAAGACCTACTGTCTGAAGTGCTCTGATAGCTGCTTCACGACCTGCACCGGGTCCCTTTACGTATACTTCAACGTTCTTGAGGCCGTGCCCCATAGCAGCCTTTGCAGCTGTCTCAGCAGCTGTCTGTGCTGCGAAAGGAGTTGACTTCTTTGAGCCTCTGAAGCCGAGTTCGCCTGCGCTTGCCCAAGAGATAGCGTTTCCGGCTGTATCTGTGATCGTAACGATCGTGTTATTGAAAGTGGACTGGATATGAACAGCGCCGCTTTCGATATTCTTACGTTCTCTACGTCTTCTGACAGTAGCAACTTTTTTACCCTTCTGCTGTGCCAAAGCTCATGACCTCCTTACTTCTTCTTGTTAGCGATAGTCTTTACAGGGCCCTTGCGGGTTCTTGCGTTTGTCTTTGTTCTCTGTCCTCTTACGGGGAGACCCTTACGGTGACGAACGCCTCTGTAGCAGCCTATTTCAACAAGTCTCTTGATGTTAAGAGCAACTTCACGGCGGAGGTCACCCTCAACTGTGTAATGCTCATCGATATAATCACGAAGCTTAGCTACATCCTCTTCAGCGAGATCCTTTACTCTTACGTCAGGGTCAACGCCTGTTGCTGCGAGGATATTTGTTGCAGTCTGACGACCGATTCCGTAGATATAAGTGAGACCGATTTCGATTCTCTTATTCTTGGGAAGGTCAACACCGGCTATTCTTGCCATATTATAATTGCACCTCCATTAATGCGCTCGGGGATCAGCCCTGACGCTGCTTATGCTTTGGGTTTTCGCAGATCACCATGATTCTGCCTTTACGTTTAATAACCTTGCACTTTTCGCAAATAGGTTTTACTGAAGGTCTGACTTTCATTGAAAATACCTCCTTTAGCGGATAGCGGATAATTAATATCCTGTATTGTTACTTAACGCGCCATGTTATACGGCCCTTTGACAGGTCGTATGGTGACATTTCAAGCTTTACCTTGTCACCGGGTACGATTCTGATATAATTCATTCTGAGCTTGCCCGAAACGTGGGATAATACCTCGTGTCCGTTCTCAAGCTGAACCTTAAACATTGCATTTGGCAGAGCGTCGGTTACAACGCCCTCAACCTCGATTACATCTTCTTTTGGCACTTTGAATAACCTCCTTTACTCAGCGCTTCCGAACTGTTTCAGAGCGTTCCTGAGTTTTTTATCAGTTATATCGTTTAGATCGATCATACTGTCTGTAACGCGGATATGCTTTATATTCTTGCGCTTGGGGCTTGAGAGCTTTCTGCTCCTGCCGTCTGCGATAAAGCAATATTTTTCATCGGTACCGACTACTGCGAAGAAGCCTCCGCCGTCTCTTCCCGCCTCCGCTCTTACAACAGAGCCTTTCATCAGCTTCACAATGTTGTCCTCCGTCAGGGCTGTGTCAATATAACGGGACCGTCAGGAGTTATTGCGATCATATGCTCAAAGTGAGCTGAAAGTGAACCACTTTTTGTAACGACTGTCCAGTTGTCCTTCATGACTTTGACGTCGTCTCCCTTGATATTTATCATGGGCTCGATGCAGATGGTCATACCCGCAACCAGTCTGGGTCCGTGGCCTGCCTTACCCCAGTTCGGTACTTCGGGTGATTCATGAACTTCTCTGCCGATTCCGTGGCCGCAGTAATTTCTTACGATTCCGTAGCCTCGTGAAGCACAATACTCTTCAACAGCATGAGAAATATCTCCGACTCTTGCGCCAACCTGAGCCTGAGCTATGCCCTCGTAAAGGCTTTGCTCTGTAACCTCAAGCAATGCTTTAGCTTCATCAGAAATTTTGCCAACAGGGAAGGTCCAGCAGCTGTCTCCGTTGAAGCCCTTGTACGCAGCTCCCGTGTCGATGCTTACTATATCGCCTTCTTTAAGTCTGTGGCTTGCCTTGGGGATACCGTGGATTATCTCCTCGTTTACCGAGATACAAGCGTTCCCGGGAAATCCGTAAAGGCCTTTGAAGCAGGACTTTACGCCGTGGCGGGCGTAATACTCGCCGACCAGCTTATCAACGTCAAGTGTTGACATTCCTGCTCTTAATCTTTCGCCCGCATACCATATTGCGCCGCAGGTAATCCTACCCGCTTCACGCATTATGGCTAATTCGGACTTTGATTTGATAGTTATGCTCATTACTTCTCGACTCCTACTGCCTGCAGAGTGAGCTTAGAAGTATCAGCGACCTCTTCCTGACCGATAACAGTGACAAGCTTGCCCTGCTTCTCGTAATAGTCCTTGAGAGGAGCTGTTTTTTCGTGATAAGTTGCAAGTCTGTCGAGAACGACTTCGGGCTGATCGTCCTTACGAACGATAGTCTTGTCGCCGCACTTATCGCAAACACCCTCGACCTTTGTAGGCTTGTATTCGATATGGTAAGAAGCTCCGCAGCCCTGGCAGACTCTTCTGCCTGAGACTCTCTGTTTGATAGTCTCATCGGGAACGCTGATCTCGATTACCTTATCGATCTGGATGTTCATTTTGTCAAGAGCCTCTGCCTGAGGGACCGTTCTCGGGAAACCGTCGAGGATGAAACCGTTTTTGCAGTCGTCCTCAGCGATCCTCTCCTTCAGGATACCGATAACGATATCGTCTGATACGAGAGCACCCGCGTCCATAGCAGCCTTAGCCTTAAGGCCGTACTCTGTGCCGTTCTTGGCGGCTTCGCGGAGGATATTGCCTGTAGAGATCTGAGGAATATTCAGAGCGTCGGAAACAACCTCTGCCTGAGTACCCTTGCCTGCGCCGGGGGCGCCTAAAAAGATAAGGTTCATATGTGTCGGTCCTCCTTTACTGTAAGAAGCCCTTATGATGACGCATCATAAGATGTGATTCAAGTGTTCTTGTAGTTTCAAGCGCAACGCTTACTGCGATAAGGATCGTAGTACCGCCCATTGAAAGTGATCTGAGCTGCTCGTCTGCCATCGAGATGAAGATCGGGATAACAGCGATGATACCCAGGAAGATCGCACCCACGAGAGAGATCTTGTTGAGGACTCTCTGGATATAATCGGAAGTGGGCTTACCGGGTCTGATACCGGGGATACCGCCGTTTGACTGACGGAGATTGTTTGCGATCTCAACGGGGTTGTACTGGATTGAAACGTAGAAGTAGTTGAACGCAATGATGAGCAGGAAGTAGATAGCTGCATAGCTCCAGTTTCTTGTGCTGAAGAACTTACAGAAGTGGTAATAGAAACCGCTTGTCTTTGTAGGCTCTCCTGCGAACAGCTGGATGGTCTGGGGAAGAGACATAAACGACATAGCGAAGATGATAGGCATAACGCCGCTCATGATGACCTCTATCGGGATATGTGTCTTCTGTCCGCCGTACTGCTTTCTGCCGACTACGCGCTTAGCGTACTGGATCGGGATACGTCTTTCTGCCTCGTTCATGAAGACGATGAAAGCGATCTCCGCGATTATGAATAAGAGATAGCCCAGTGATACGAAGAGGTACTTGCTGGGGTTATCCTTAGTGAGCTTTACGAGAAGGGCTGCGTCGGTGGGGAATCTTGCTGCGATACCTGCAAAGAGGAGCACAGAGATACCGTTTCCGATACCCTTGTCGCTGATCCTGTTACCCATCCAAACAACGATGAGAGCACCTGCTACGAAGCAAGCGATGATAACGAAGGCTGCGAAAGCGCCCTCTCCGCCGCTGCTGTATTTGAGTGCGTGGAGCACTCCGCCGTCCTCAGCATCAACGTTCATACGCTTGAGTATGAGATAATATCCGTAGGACATTACTACTGCAAGGACCATAGCAACGAATGCTGTGATCTTGTCGATCTTCTTTCTTCCCTCTTCGCCCTCATCGCGCATACGCTCGAGAGGAGGCAGTGCATAGGTCAGCAGCTGCATGATGATGGAAGCGTTGATGAATGGTGTGATCGAAAGTGAAAACATAGTAGCCTGAGACATAGCACCACCGGTGATGGTGTTCATATAGTCCAGGAAGCCTCCGTCGGAAGCCTTTGTATCCATCCATGTCTTTACGACATCGGAATTCAGATAAGGAACTGCTACTGCGCAGCCAAATCTGAACAGGATGATCATGAATAATGTGTATAAGATCTTTTTTCTGATCTCGGGGACGCCCCATGCCTTTCTCAAGGTCTGAAACACATTACATCACCTCTGCTTTCCCGCCAGCCTTTTCTATTTTTTCGATAGCGCTCTGTGAGAATTTAGCAGCCTTTACAGTTAACTTAGCGGAAAGCTCTCCGTTTCCGAGGATCTTTACTCCGTCATAAACCTTCTTAACGAGACCCGAAGCCACGAGAAGCTCTGTGTCTACTACTGTGCCGTCCTTGAACTTGTTAAGATCGGATACGTTAACGATAGCATACTTTGTTGCAAAGATGTTATTGAAGCCTCTCTTAGGGATTCTTCTTGCGAGGGGCATCTGACCGCCTTCAAAGCCGATCCTTACGCCGCCGCCGCTGCGGGCATTCTGACCCTTATGGCCCTTGCCTGCTGTCTTGCCGTTGCCCGAACCGTGGCCTCTGCCTATACGCTTTACAGCCTTGTTTGAATCGAGCGCAGGTGTTAATTCATGTATCTTCATACCGTTGCACCTCCTTGTTTACGCTTCTGTAACCTCAACGAGGTGTGAGATCTTCTTGATTTTTCCGTTCGTCTGCTCATTGTCGGGCTGTGTTGTAACATCTCCGACCTTCTTGAGGCCAAGTGACTGAGCAGTAGCGATCTGGTCCTGCTTTCTACCAATGAGACTCTTTACGAGCTTGATATTCTTTGCCATTTCTTACTGCCTCCTTAACCTAATATTTCCTTAACGGACTTTCCTCTCTTAGCAGCAACATCCTTAGCGGAAGTGCAGTTTACGAGGCCGTTGATTGTAGCTCTTACTACATTGCAGGGGTTATTTGAACGCAGTGACTTTGTTCTGATGTCCTTGATGCCTGCAACTTCGATCACGGCACGGACAGGACCGCCTGCAATAACGCCGGTACCGGGTGCAGCGGGCTTCATGAGAACTCTGCCTGCGCCGAATGCGCCAACGATTTCATGAGGGATAGTAGTACCCTTGAGAGAAACCTTTACAAGGTTCTTCTTTGCGTCCTCGATGCCCTTACGGATAGCATCGGGAACTTCTCCTGACTTTCCGAGACCGAAGCCTACTGTTCCGTTACCGTCGCCGACAACTACCAGTGCGGAGAACTTCATGATACGTCCGCCCTTAACTGTCTTTGATACACGGTTGATAGCTACGACCTTCTCAACGAACTCAGGAGCCTGTGTTTCAATATTAGCCATTGTTTTACCTCCCTCTTAGAACTTTAATCCGTTTTCACGGGCACCCTCTGCGAGTTCCTTGACTCTGCCGTGGTAGAGGTAGCCGCCTCTGTCGAAAACTACTTCGCTGATTCCCTTATCAGCTGCGTTCTTAGCGATCATCTCGCCGACCTTGCGGGCACCCTCAACGTTGCCGCCGTTGCCCTCAAAGCCCTTATCCATACTTGATGCAGAAGCAAGAGTAACACCGTTTACATCATCGATGAGCTGAGCATAGATGTGCTTTGTTGAACGGAACACATTGAGACGGGGACGCTCGGGAGTTCCTGAGATCTTTGCACGAACTCTGCGGTGTCTCTTTAATCTTGCCTTATTGCTGTCAAATTTCTTAATCATAGCAATTTGCTCCTTTTAATTACTTCTTGCCCTTACCGGCCTTACCTTCCTTGCGGATGATATGCTCGCCTTCGTATCTGATGCCCTTGCCCTTGTAAGGCTCAGGGGGACGCTTTTCGCGAATCTCAGCTGCAAACTGATCTACAGCCTGCTTGTCGATACCGCTTACGATGATCTTGTTGGGCTGAGGAACTTCGAGCTTGATAGCGTCTGTTTCCTCAAGTACAACAGGATGTGAGAAGCCAAGGTTAAGATTTACCTTGTTGCCGCTCTTTGCAGCACGGTAGCCGACACCCTCGATCTCGAGAGTCTTGGAATATCCGTTTGTTACACCCTCAACCATGTTGTTGATAAGTGTTCTTGTAAGACTGTGAAGTGAGCGATGACGCTTGTCGTCGCTGGGTCTTGTAACTGTTATAGTGCCGTTCTCGACCTCTATGCCGAGCTCAGGGCTGAACTGTCTTGTAAGCTCACCCTTAGGTCCCTTTACAGTGAGAAGATTGTTCTCATTCTTTACTTCTACACCTGCAGGAACGCTTATAGGCATTTTACCGATTCTTGACATGATCGATATCCTCCTTACCAGATGTATGCGAGGACCTCGCCGCCGACGTTGAGCTCTCTTGCCTTCTTGTCGGTTACGATTCCCTTTGAAGTTGAAACGATTGCAATACCAAGGCCTTTTCTTACCTTAGGCATATCTGCGCAGCTTGAGTAGATACGCAGACCGGGCTTTGAAACTCTTCTGAGTCCGGTTATAACGGGAGACTTGTTGTCGCCGTATTTAAGCGTGATCCTGATAACACCCTGCTTTCCGTCTTCGATGAGCTGGAAGCCCTTTACATAGCCCTCGTCTACGAGGATCTGTGTGATGTCCTTCTTTACTCTTGAAGCGGGAACGTCAACAGTGGCGCGCTTAGCAGTATTCGCATTGCGAATTCTTGTTAAAAGATCAGCGATTGTATCAGTTATCTGCATGCCGAATGACCTCCTTCTTGTATTTTACCAGCTTGCCTTTTTAACACCAGGAATCTGACCGTCGTGTGCAAGCTCTCTGAAACAGATACGGCAGATGCCGAACTTTCTGAGATATGCGTGCGGTCTGCCACAGATCTTACATCTGTTGTAAGCTCTTGTGGAATACTTGGGAGTTCTCTGCTGCTTATTGATCATTGCCTTCTTAGCCATTTCTTTTCCTCCCTGATTACTTGATGAATGGAGCACCCAGAAGTGAAAGGAGCTCACGAGCTTCTTCATCAGTCTGTGCTGTTGTGATGAAGTTGATATCCATACCTCTTACCTTGTCGATCTTGTCATACTCGATCTCAGGGAAGATGAGCTGTTCCTTGATACCTGTTGAATAGTTGCCCTTGCCATCGAATGAATTTGCGCTTATTCCTCTGAAGTCACGAACGCGGGGGAACGCAACGTTGAAGAGCTTATTTACGAATTCATACATTCTTTCGCCTCTGAGAGTAACTTTAACGCCGATAGGCATACCCTCACGGAGCTTGAAGTTTGCAACTGACTTCTTAGCTCTGCACACTACAGGCTTCTGACCTGTGATAGCTGCGAGATCGGTCATGATGGCGTCGATGACCTTTGCGTTGTCCTTTGCTTCACCTGCGCCGACATTGATTACTACCTTGTCGAGCTTGGGGATCTGCATTACGCTCTTATAGCCGAACTTCTTCATAAGTGCAGGAGCAACGTCGCTAACATAAAAATCCTTTAAACTTGCCATGTCGTTTCTCCTTTACTATTATTCAAAAGACTTTCCGCACTTCTTGCAAACGCGGAGCTTCTTGCCGTCCTCTACAACGTGGCCGATTCTTGTAGCCTTGCCGCACTTGGGGCAAACAAGCTGTACCTTGCTGGCGTATACGGGAGCCTCTGTTCTGATGATGCCGCCCTTTTCGCCCATTCTTGTAGGCTTAACGTGCTTTGTGATCATGTTGATGCCCTCAACGATGACCTTATCTTCCTTAGGGCTTACTTCTACGACCTTACCGGTCTTTCTGTCGCCCTTGCTGTCGAATTTATCTTCGTACTTGCCGGTGAGAAGGATTACAGTGTCACCGGTTTTAACGTGTACTTTACTCATAATCGAATGACACCTCCATTAAAGAACTTCAGGAGCGAGGCTGAGGATCTTTGTATACTCCTTTTCACGGAGCTCCTTAGCAACGGGTCCGAAAATACGGGTTCCCTTTGGGTTCTTGTCTTCCTTAATAATAACAGCAGCGTTCTCATCGAAGCGGATGTAAGTACCGTCCTCTCTTCTGAGACCCTTTGCTGAACGAACGATAACTGCCTTTACAACATCGCCCTTCTTTACAACGCCTCCGGGTGTTGCTTTCTTAACTGAAGCAACTACAACATCGCCGATATTTGCATATCTTCTGCGTGTACCTCCCAGAACTCTGATACACATAAGCTCCTTAGCGCCTGTGTTATCAGCGACTTTAAGATAAGTCTGCATCTGTATCACAGCGAGTTCCTCCTTTCAAGCTTTAAGCTTCTATCAAAATTACTTAGCCTTTTCAATGATATTTGTCACACGCCATCTCTTATCCTTGGAAAGCGGACGTGTTTCCATAACCTCAACGCGGTCACCGATCCTGCACTCATTGTTTTCATCGTGAGCCTTAAGCTTAACGGTACGCTTGATGATCTTCTTATAAAGCGGGTGTTTAACGTTATCAACGATAGCAACTACGACGGTTTTATCCATCTTATCGCTTACAACCTTACCTACTCTTGTTTTTCTAAGGTTTCTCTCAGTAGACATTAGCTAAATCCTCCCTTTCTTACTGCTGTGCAGCAAGCTCTGCCTCACGCAGAGATGTCTTGATGCGTGCAATATCCTTCTTTACAGCCTTGAGACGAGCTGTATTATCAAGCTGATTTATAGCCAGCTGAAAACGAAGAGCGAAGAGCTCCTCCTTGAGGCTGGCGAGCTTCTCGTTGAGCTCATCAACTGACATTTCTCTGATTTCCGATGCCTTCATTACTGCTCAACCTCCTGCTCTGCCTTTGTTACGAACTTACACTTGATAGGAAGCTTGTGCATAGCGAGACGCATAGCTTCTCTTGCAGTTTCCTCAGCTACGCCCTTGATCTCAAAGAGAACTCTGCCGGGCTTAACTACTGCTACCCAGTACTCGGGTGAACCCTTACCTGAACCCATTCGTGTTTCAGCGGGCTTCTCTGTGATGGGCTTGTCAGGGAAGATCTTGATCCAAACCTGACCGCCTCTCTTGATGTAACGGGTCATTGCGATACGGGCAGACTCGATCTGGTTGGATGTGATCCAAGCAGGCTCAAGTGCCTGAAGACCGTAATCACCGTAAGTTACCTTATTTCCTCTGTATGCCTTACCCTTCAGACGTCCTCTGTGGACTCTGCGGTACTTAACTCTCTTCGGAAGCAGCATTACTGATTACCTCCTTCTCTTTTAGCGTCACGATTGAAATTTCTGTTTCCGCCTCTTCTGTTACCGTCACGTCTGTCGTCACGGCGGCGTCTGTCATTATTTCTTGTATCGTTCTTGCGCTCGATCTTTTCTCTCTGAGCAGCTGCCTTTGCAGCGTCACCCTTGAGAACTTCGCCCTTGTAGATCCAAACCTTAACGCCAAGCTTGCCGTAGGTTGTATCAGCCTCTGCGAAACCGTAGTCGATGTCAGCACGGATAGTCTGGAGCGGGATTGTACCCTCGTGGTAGCTCTCGCTTCTTGCGATCTCAGCACCGGCAAGTCTGCCTGAAACCTTGACCTTGATACCCTTTGCGCCAAGACGCATTGTTCTGCCGATAGACTGCTTCATAGCTCTTCTGAATGATACTCTGTTCTCAAGGTCGAGAGCGATCTTCTCTGCTACGAGCTGGCTGTCCATATCGGGCTGCTTTACTTCAATAATGTTGACGAGAACCCGCTTGTTCATCATCTTCTCGAGCTGTGCTCTGAGCTTCTCGATCTCTGCGCCGCCTCTTCCGATAACGATACCGGGCTTAGCGCAGTGGATGTGGATTCTAACCTTATCAGCAAAACGCTCGATCTCGATTCTGGGAACACCTGCAGCATACAGGCTCTTCTTGATGAAGTTACGAACGTTGTAATCCTCTACGAGAGTGTTGCCGAAATCGGACTTATTTGCATACCAGCGAGAATCCCAATCCTTTATAACGCCGACACGAAGACCGTGCGGATTAACTTTCTGGCCCATTCTTCAAACCTCCTTGGGATTATTCTTTTTCTTTAAGAACAACTGTGATGTGTGATGTTCTCTTTAAAATTCTATATGCTCTGCCCTGTGCTCTCGGCATGATTCTCTTCATGATAGGACCGGGTGTTACGAAGCACTCGGAAACTACGAGATTATCCTTATCCATGCTGAAGTTGTTTTCAGCGTTTGCCTGAGCGGACTTAACAAGCTTTGCAACGATAGGGCTTGCAGCCTTAGGAGTAAGATCTAAAGTAGCTAAAGCGAGATCAACAGGCTTGTTTCTGATAAGATCCAGAACAATCTGCACCTTTCTGGGTGATATACGAGCATTTCTTAAATAAGCTCTTGCTTCCATCTCTGAACTCCTCCTTCCGCTTATTTCTTACCGTTGTTGGATGTCTTTGAGCCTGCGTGGCCCTTGTAAGTTCTTGTAGGAGCAAACTCACCGAGCTTGTGACCTACCATATCCTCTGTTACATATACCGGAACGTGCTTACGACCGTCATGTACAGCAAATGTGTGACCTACAAAGTCAGGGAATATTGTTGAAGAACGGCTCCATGTCTTGAGGACCTTCTTCTCACCTGCTTCATTCATTGCAACGACCCTCTTCAGGAGAACTTCCTGGACATAAGGTCCCTTCTTAATGCTTCTGCTCATTTAATCAGTTCCTCCTTTCAGATTACTTGCCGTTGCGGCGCTTTACGATGAACTTATCAGTTCTGTGATGCTTCTTACGAGTCTTGTAGCCGAGTGCGGGCTTACCCCAGGGGGTAACAGGTCCGGGACGGCCGACAGGTGACTTACCTTCACCACCACCGTGGGGGTGATCGCAGGGGTTCATTACAGAACCGCGAACTGTAGGTCTCCAGCCCATGTTTCTTACACGGCCTGCCTTACCATAGTTAACGTTCTCGTGATCGATGTTGGAAACCTGACCGATTGCAGCCTTGCATCCGATCGGAACCTTTCTCATCTCGCCGGAAGGAAGTCTGATAAGAGCGTAGTTGTCCTCTTTGCCCATGAGCTGAGCCTGGTTGCCTGCGCTTCTTACGAGCTGAGCGCCCTTGCCGGGATAAAGCTCGATAGCGTGGATGAATGTACCAACGGGGATATCAGCAAGCTTGAGTGCGTTGCCGGGCTTGATATCAGCCTCAGAACCTGACTCGATCTTGTCGCCTACCTTGAGGCCGTTGGGAGCGAGGATATATCTCTTCTCTCCGTCCTCGTACTGAACGAGAGCGATGAACGCGCTTCTGTTAGGATCGTACTCAAGAGTCTGAACAACAGCGATCGTATCGTCCTTGTCTCTCTTGAAGTCGATGATACGGTACTTTCTTCTGTTACCGCCGCCTCTGTGGCGAACTGTTATACGGCCGTAGCTGTTTCTTCCCGACTTCTTCTTCATGGGTTCGAGAAGGCTCTTCTCCGGCTCAACCTTTGACAGGACCGAGTAGTCAGTTACAGTCATCTGACGTCTCGAAGGTGTCGTAGGCTTATATGTTTTAATAGCCATTTTAACTTTCTCCTTTAATGCATTTTTTGCGGGAGCATTACTCCCATACTTTCTGACTTATATTAATGTGTGGATCAAACCATACCCTCGAAGAACTCGATTGACTTTGAATCCTCTGTAAGAGTGATGATAACCTTCTTCCAGTCAGATGTCTTGCCGGCGAATCTGCCAACTCTCTTGGAGCGGCCGTTGCAGTTCATAGTGTTTACCTTTGCAACCTCTACGCCGAAGAGCTGCTCTACAGCCTTCTTTATCTCGGACTTGTTAGCGTCCTTAGCAACCTTAAAGGTGTACTTTCCGTTCTGGAGCTCATCCATTGACTTCTCAGTGATAACGGGCTTCAGAATGATGTCCTGAGCTGCTTTCATTATGCGTACACCTCCTCGATCTTTCCAACGGCATTCTTAACAACGATGAACTTATCGTAGTTGAGTATGTCGTAAACATTAAGAGTATTTACAGCAGCAGTCTTAACACCAGGGATGTTAGCTGCGCTCTTTACTACCTTTGCATCAGCCTCTGCTGTTACGATGAGAGCCTTGCCCTCAACGCCGAGAGCCTTGAGCATTTCAACAACTGTCTTTGTCTTGTACTCGTCAAGTGTGAGAGCGTCAAGAACGATCATGTTGTTGTCGAGAACCTTAGCAGAAAGCGCAGACTTCATTGCGAGTCTCTTTACCTTCTTGTTAAGGGAATATCTGTAATCTCTGGGCTTGGGGCCGAGAGCGATTCCGCCGTGTACCCACTGAGGAGCACGGGTCGAACCCTGTCTTGCATGGCCTGTACCCTTCTGTCTCCAGGGCTTTCTTCCGCCGCCGCTTACTTCTGTTCTTGTAAGTGTGGACTGTGTACCCTGTCTCTGGTTTGCAAGGTAATTAACAACTGCAGCGTGCATAACGCCTTCGTTGGGAGTGATTCCGAAAACTTCGTCGTTGAGCTCTGTCTCGGAAACCTGCTTACCTGTCATATCAAAAACTGAAATTGTAGACATTTACGCTTCCTCCTTCCTTAAGCCTTTACGCTGTCAACGATATAAACGATACCGCCCTTAGGACCGGGGATAGCGCCCTTGATAGCGATGAGATTGTTCTCAGTGTCTATTTTAACGATTTCGAGATTCTGAACAGTTACCTGCTCTGCGCCCATGTGACCTGCCATGCCCTTGCCCTTATAGATTCTTGAAGGGGATGAGCAAGCACCCATTGAACCTGCCTGTCTGTGAACAGGGCCTGTACCGTGAGTTTCCTTGAGTCTGTGCTGGTTGTGGCGCTTGATAGCACCTGCGAATCCCTTACCCTTGCTGATGCCGACAACGTCGATAGCGTCGCCTACAGCAAATGTATCAGCCTTGATGATGTCGCCTACATTAAGAGCGTCGCAGTCGTCAAGTCTGAACTCCTTGAGTTCCTTCTTGCAAGCTACGTCAGCCTTGTCGAAGTGACCCTTCATAGGCTTGTTAACTCTCTGTACCTTTACGTCGCCGAAGCCCAGCTGAAGAGCTGCATATCCGTCGTTCTCTACAGTTTTCTTCTGTACAACGACACAGGGGCCGGCTTCTACTACTGTTACAGGAACAACTTTTCCTGTCTCGTCGAAGATCTGAGTCATACCGATCTTCTTACCGATAATGCCTTTCTGCATTTTCTTTTCCTCCTATAGGTTATTGGTTGATGATTTACACATCAACATGACCGACGGTTTACCGTCATTCCGCTTCCCGAGCGGTGGTTCCAAGCGTAATTTCGGTTAATTACTTAACCTCCATAACAACGTCTACGCCTGCGGGGATCTCGAGCTTCTCAAGAGCAGCTGAAGTCTTGTCTGTAGGACGGATAACGTCTACAAGTCTCTTGTGAGTTCTCATCTCGAACTGCTCACGGCTGTCCTTGTGCTTGTGTACAGCACGGAGAATTGTAACAACTTCCTTGTCTGTGGGGAGCGGGATAGGTCCTGAAACTCTTGCACCGCTTCTCTTAGCTGCCTCAACGATCTTAGCTGCTGCAATATCAACAGTAGCGTGATCGTAGCCCTTGATCTTGAATCTGATCTTTTCGTTGACTGCCATTATTTTCGCCTCCTTGGAATTAATTACGGGGACGCAGATTGGAATATCACACGTTTCCGTGTGTTTCATGCCTCATCTCATAAAAAAACTCGAAAAACCGTTGTTTTCCGAGCCGTCTTAACAAAATATGAGCACAAAAAGAGCATAATCCACGCATACACAAGCTGCGTGAAGAATAACCACAAACTGTGTTCGATATCCCATTCGCCCGGTTTAAAATCGGACATACTCCACGGAAATTACCCGCCATACCGGCAGCAACCTTCCGCTTCAACGCATATCTTCTGCAGTCAGCGCGCATATCAGCGCACTCAACGTAAACCATTATACCACATATATAGGGATAAATCAACAATTTGCAGAAATTGTATTTGTAAATTTTTAATGAACGATAATTTTATTTTAATAATATATGCTATTCCCCTGCTTCGGGGCAGGTATTTCAGCGAAACACCTGCAAATCAGCTTCCGAAGATATATTTCAGCGCAGTGAGAACAGTGTCGCCTACCGACTTGGAATTGACCACTTCGAGAGCTCTGTCGGGACGGTCTGTGATGATATTGTCCACGCCGAGAGCCATCATCTTCTGCATCTCGCTCTGACGGTCAACGGTCCAGACGAAAATTCGCTTTCCGTTATGATGAGCGGAGTTGACCACGCTCTGGTTCACGAAAAGGTAATTCATGCTGACAGCGTCGATATAGGGAAGCTGCGAGTATGAGGTGGCTGTTGCCAGATTGGCGATGAAGGCAGTCTTTATCCTGGGGTTGAGCTGCTTCACCTTTTTCAGCGCAGGATAGGAAAACGAGGTCACATAGCAGGAATTGACTATGCCGTACTCCTCCACCAGCTCCACTACCTTCTCGGCGGTGCGCTTGGGGTTTCCCGAGCGCTTTATCTCGATATTGAGCATGATGTCCTTGCCCACCAGATCCAGCACCTCCGCCAGCGTGGGGATACGCACGTCGTCGAACTCCCCGTCCTTGCCGAACCAGGAGCCTGCTGACAGCTTTGACAGCTCCTCGTAGGTATGCTTTCTCAGCTCACCCTTGCCGTCGGTGGTACGGTCCAGCTTGTCATCGTGGCAGACCACCAGAACGTCATCGGCGGTGAGCTGTACGTCCAGCTCTATGAAGTCCGCGCCGCAGTCCATAGCAGCCTCAAAGGCAGGAATGGTGTTCTCGGGAGCTATTCTGGAGAAGCCTCTGTGAGCTGTTACCTGAGTCCTGCTGATGACTCCCACGTTAAGGCTGACATTGCCCCGATACAGTGCACGGAAGTAGGTCATGTTCATGACCAGGCCTGCCGCGATAAGGCAGGTGACCAGGATAACGCTGTGTCCCCTCTTCATCTTCTTTATGCTGCGGCTGGGAAGGTCCAGCTCCTCGTCCTTGTTGTCGGCGAGGAACTTGTTGGTGAGCCACCACATCACCGCAGGTGCGGAGAAGAAGGCGGATATTGCGGTGAATACGCTCCATGTGTAGCGCAGCACCTTCAGAGCTGTGCCGAAAGCCGCTCTCGGCTCGGAGAAGCCCTTGATAACGAATACGATGATGAAGCTCAGTCCGAAGGTGACCGCCGCTATGATGAACATAACTGCAAGGGTCCACAGGAACAGTGAGATTATCATTTTAAAGCGCTGACCGCTTATCCTCTCGCGGCTTTTTTTGATGCAGTCGCGGAAGGTGTATTTCGTAAGTATCAGATAGTGTATGCTGTAGCTGCCCCCTATCATCAGTATGATGAACAGGAGTTGTATCAGTATATACGCGGCAATAGCCATGCTGCCGTTTACCGAGTAGAATATCCTTCTCAGCACAGGCAGCAGCGGTGCCATGAACATACCTGAGGACAGCGAGAACTGCGCCAGAGGCATGACTGCCATGTAAGCCAGGAAGGAAAGTATTCCCGAGCCCTTGAATGCCTTTCCGAAGGCGCGTAATCCCGTCCTGAACATACCTCCCGTGTATATCCGCTCACCCTTGCCGAAGCATGAGAAGCAGGCAGCCAGCGCGGACAGCTCCACGAAAGAGAAAAAGGCATAGCAAAAGAGCATCAGCACGATAACGATGATCGCGGAGGGATGCTTTAAGTAAACAAGCAGATTTTCGTCGTTGAGGTAATTTATGCCCGAGAGCTTCATGGTCAGCTTCAGCAGCAGCGCCAGCACGGGGGTGCCGATAGCCAGCAGCAGCAGCTTGAATATAAGTTCAAATATGAGGAAGTGAGGTACAGCTCTCAGGAAAACACCTGTGTTTTTCAGGATCTTTTTCATGTGTTTTTACTCCGGACAAATGAATATACTTAAATTATACGCTCTTACAGGCAACTTGTCAATAAAAAGTTAAGAGCTGAAAGCTTATGTTTACGCTCGGAGCGTTAACACAACTCTCAACTCTCAACTTTAAACTCTCAACTGAAATTATCCGACGATGCCCGAGCGCTCTATGCCCTCGGTGAAGTGCTTCTGCATGAACACATACATCAGCAGCACAGGTGCTATGGACAGCAGGCAGCCTGCTTCCTTCCAGACTATCTGCTCTCTGGGGCTTATCTGCACCGTGGGGTCATTGAACAGCCTTATCTTCAGCTCATTGTCCAGATTAGTCAGCATGAGGGCAATGGTCTTTGTGTTGGTGAAGAAGGTGTTGCTGACATAGTAATCGTTCCAGTACCACACCACCGAAAACAGGAACACCGTCAGGAATGCAGGTGCCGCATTGGGTGCGATAACGCTTATGAAGGTCCTGAACGGACCGCAGCCGTCTATGTATGCCGCGTCCTCAAGCTCACGGGGGAGCCCCTTGAAGAACTGCCTGAATATGAATATCATCAGTCCGGCTCTTATGCCGTTTGCAGTCATGGCAGGGAGGTACATGGTGAGCCTGCTGTCGATGAGGTTCACGGAAAACAGCCCCTTTATGCCGAAATAGCGGAAAAGGGTGTACAGGGGCAGGGATATAACCCGAGTGGGCACCAGTATCATCATTATGACTATGGCAAAGAACAGCTTCTTGCCCCTGAACTCAAATCTCGCAAAGCCGTAGCCCGTTATGGCACAGGATATGACCTGCACCAGAGAGCAGCCTATATTCAGCAGCAGGGTGTTCCCCAGGGTCTTCCAGTAGTCCATGGCGTCGATGGTCTCGGTGATTATCCTGAAGGTGTAATGCCTTGGTATCCACATTACAGTGGGGTCGCTCATATCCGCCCTCTCCCTGAAGGCGCAGCTTATCATATATATAAGAGGATACATGATGACGAAGCCCAGCCCGATGAGTATGACCGCCCTGAATACGGGCCAGACCTTCTCTGCGGCAGCTTTTCTGCGCAGATAGCCTATCTCCTCACGGGTCATGGACTGCATACGCAGCCTTTTCAGCTCACGTCTGCTCATTCCGCCGCCTATCTCCTCTGCGGACTTTACCTTTGGTGCAGCTGTCTCATCAGCCATGCTTCTCACCTCCTCAGTCGGTCTCGTATTGAATGAATTTGCCCGTGAGCCATGCGAAAACGCCGATAGCTCCCAGAACTATGGCGAAGTACACCCACGCCATGGCAGAGGCTCCTCCGAACTCCCACTGGTTCTTCATCGCCACGATACGGTTCATGACGCTGTTCATGGGATTGGTAAAGGAGTCTATTACGGTGAATATAAGGTTTGCCAGTATGAAGGGGCTCACCGAAGGGAAAACTATCTTCCAGAAGTACTCCCACGCCGTAGCGCCCTCCATCTGAGCGGCTTCCCTGACGTCCTTGGATATGTTCTGGAGACCTGCAAGAAACAGCAGTATCTGTATGCCCGAGCTCCAGACTATGCCGAAGATATTGTCCGCAACCGCCGTGATGAAGTCATTGGTCCTGTCGCTTATGCCGTAAATGCCAAGGAACTGTAAAAGCTCACCCACCAGGTCGGTAGAGAACATGGTGGAGAACTGCTCCGCTCCCGCATTGCCCGTGGACTCCATATCGCCGCTGATTATCCTGAAAACAGGTCCCGTGGCGATGATGACGGGCAGGAAGAAAACGGCTCTTGCCAGAGTCCTTCCCCTGAACTTCTGATTGAGTATCACCGCGATGAACAGGGAGAAAACCAGTATCAGCGGCGTCTTCCAGAGAGTCTCCAGCAGGGTGTCTATGAGGTAGTCGGTGTAGTAGGGATCCTCGTTGAGGACAACTGTGTAGTTTTTTAGCCCCACGAACTGTGTTTTCAGTGCGCCCGGCTCTACGGACACATCGCAGAAGGAGTACCACAGCGACTTGCCCAGAGGGATAAGGAAGAACAGTATTGTTCCTATGAGCCACAGGCTTATGAAGCCGTAGCCGTACATTGATTTCCGCCGCTGATATGACATTACGCGGCGCTTTTTCTTGTTTTCCGCCACGGGGGCAGTCTTTTCGCTCATATTTTCCTCCTTCCCTGCCATTATTTCAGGTCTATGACTCCGCCGTCCCAGGTGACGGTGCGTTCGCCCAGGTCGGTGGTGACGGTGATACCGCCCGAATACTCCGTGGTGATGATGTCCCCGTCCCTTTCATAGCCTGTGATGAAGCTGTCCGACACCTGCTCCAGCATGGGCGCAAGGAGCCTCTGCTCTCTTGCAGCGGTGTCGGTCCAGTATTTATAATTGGCATAATAGAGCGTATCCAGCTCTGTGTCCTTGAGCTCCCCTGTCTCCTCGTATATCATATCGTAGCTGAGACAGCTTCCCGTTGCCGCCGCCATGAGCACAGCGGTCTCAGGGTCGGCGCTGCCGTTTATGGCTTCCGAGGAATAGGGCAGAACTCCATGGAGCACCATCTGATAGAAGGGTATATCCTCATCGAATATATCCGACCTGCCAGAGCAGAGGGGGACGTTACGTATCCTGCTGACATATGGCAGTGCATAGGCATTGGCAGTATCGGCGAGTATGCCGTTTTCGAGGCTGCTGTCCAGCCTGCTGTAGCCCTCCTCAAGAAGAGTTTCCGCCTTTGCGCGTGATATGCCCTTCTTGCCGTAGTCTCCGTAGAGCGAGCAGGTAAGGTCAGAAAGTGAAACTCCCTCAAGACCGTTTTTAGGGTAGTTCTCGGCAATATCCCCGAATACCTCCCCGAAATAGCTTGGCGAGAGCAGGGACATATTCTTCCTGAACTTATTTGGTATTCCGTAGGCTCTGTCATAGCTGACTATCCTCGAATATGAGCCCGAAACGCGGACGGCTGTGTCCGTAAAGGAGTAGTAGCCGTTGCCCGAATAGAAGTCCCTGTTGTCGGACACGGGATAGAGGCTGTAGCCCTTTTCGTCTATAAGGTCGGTGAGCTTTCTGAAATCAGACCTGCCGCCCAGCTTGCCGGAGGGCTTGCCGTCGGTGTCCACCTTGTTCTTTATGCCGTCGTTTGTCCAGTTCTTATAGGAAATGACCATGTCCTCCACACCGCTGCTGCCCAGACTGCCGATAATGTCAGCTGCCTGACCGTAGTCGGTAATGGAAGTCCTCAGGGATATGGGTATGCCCAGAACGGGCTTTTTCTTCATAACTCCGCCGTAGAGGGTGAGGTACATGGGAGCCTCACCTGCTGTGCTTTTTGCGGTGACGCCCTTTTCCTCAGTGAGGTACCTGCGGTATCTTTCGGCGATGTCGGTGTAGTCCGCGCCTTTTTTGGAGATGGGATAGTATCTCATCTCGATATCGTCGGACTTTATGCTGCCGCTTTCAAATACAGTATATTTCTCGTTGCTGCTGCCCGACATATAGAAGCTGTCAGTGCTGCGGAGAATGAACGAGAGATTGCAGATATTGTAGCTGCTGCCCGACTGCCTTGACACATTGGCAGTGAGGTATGCGTTTGAGTCGCCCTTTGCGGCAACTGCCAGCAGGGCATTGTCCTCCTTGACCACACCGTAGACGGGCAGATATATCTGTCCCGTCACTGCTCCCTTGTTCTGGGGCACGGCGGTAACATCGTTGCCGTAGACCCTCTGCTGATATATGTTGTTCTGGAAGGAGCGGTTGTTGTTGAAGCGCACCAGCGCTCCGCAGCCGTCGGGTATAACGTAGTAGCCCTCCTCCTTGTCGGAGGCGGCTCCCAGACTTCCCAGCACGGTCATCTCAGTAGCCACATTGGCGGCATTGGCCTCCTTTATCTCCGACACCTTCACCGAGGCGATTAGACAGTCCTCCCCGAGAGTGTACTCCACAGGCACCTTGAAGCCTGCGCTTTTGTAGTCATACTCCACGCGGATACCATCCTTTATGTCCCTGACGGTAAATGTGCAGTCATTCTCGTTTCCCGAGCGCAGCACATTATTGCCCGAGCGCTTCAACGGCACTCCATAGCGGAGCACATTTGAAGAACGCAGCTCGTCCGCCAGAAGGGCTGTGGCAGCCCTGTCCTGTGTGGCTTCAAGGGGCGAGGACCACCAGATATAGCCTGCGTCCTTTACCTCAATGCCGAAGACGGCGCTCCTGTCATCAACTATCATGCGCAGCTTCCCGTTCTCCGCGCCGCTGCGGTAGGCTCCCAGGAAGTGCTTCCTGTCGGAAGTGAGCCATGCAAAGCTGTCCCCTGCGGCGTAGACACGCCTGCCCTCCTCAATGCCGTCATAGGTGAAGGTCTCATCGATGCCCTTCATATCCCTGCTGAGGAGCTCCAGCGTCTTTCCGTCTGCGGAGAGGAATGCGTATCTGCTGTCAAGGGTGGAGACTATCTGTCTCAGCCTTACCACCTTTGATGTGTCCTCGTCGGTGATTATGAAGAACCTGCCTGCGTCGCTGACCCAGAGCTTTCCCTCATCGCACTTTTTGCCGCTCTTGAAGGAAGCCGCAGCCTCCCCCGTTTTTGTATCGATTATGACAAGCTCACCCAGCTTTTTCAGCTCGGCTATCTTGTCCGCAAGGAGCTGCTGCTCCTCGGTGTAGTCCTTTTTGCTCTTGGGCTTGCCGCCTGCCTTTTCCCAGAGCTCATCATCGAAGTCCTTGTCCTTATAGTAGACGTCGAAGCCCTCGGCAGAGCCTATCTTTTTCAGATACTGCTCAGCGTCCTCTGCTGACAGCTCCGCCTTCTCCACCGCCTCGGAGCGCTTTGCCTTCTCCTCTGCTTCGGCTTCCTCAGTACTCTCCTCTGCTGTCTCAGCGGCAGGCTCAGCCTCCTCACCGTCAGCATAGGCACTGCATGGCACAGTCATGGAAGCTGCCGCCACAAGGCAAAGCAAGAGCTTTTTCGTTATCCTTCCCATACGCACCGCCTCTCAGACACGGGCTCTGTAGGAGAGCTCGGTGTAAACGGTGGATATGAATATGAATATCTGCTGTATCAGCGACATCAGCAGCACCAGCAGGAACAGCATTATGAGCATTGCCCCTATGGTGAGAACTATGGCGAGAACGGTCTTGCCGAAGGAGTACTGGTGCACCGACTTTATTGCCGAAAACAGCAGTATCACCGTCCACCCCACGCCAATGAGCTCTATTATCTGCATGAAGACATACTCATCACGTATGAGAAAATGAGAGAGTATGACGTTGATATAGAGCTGTACCGTGTATGGAATAAGTGCATAGGCACTGTAAATACATATATTTTTCAGCGTTCCCTCTCCGTCAAGGAGGGTACACACCGACCAGTTTCCCACTGTCCAGGCGCCGAAAAGCACGAAGCTCCGCACGATGTAGGGGATTATATTAAAGGTCTTGTCGTAGGCGATGTAGAACTGGAAGCCGTAGAGCCTGCCGTAGGCTATCTCTCCGAAAAAGAGCAGCACCAGTATCAGCGCAGCTATCTTCAGTGAGCCCGATTTCTTCCAGCGCATATCCTCGAAGCCATCAACAGGGTGCATGACGGCATACTTCACCCACTGTCTCTGTGTAAGATCCATCATGACTGCTGCTCCTCCTCTCCCTTATGAGTAACTGCTCTGCGTCTCTTTTTAAGCCTGCCGCGGACTATGAGCGCCGCTGCTGCAAGGGCTGTGGCTGCGGCGATAACGGGGAAGTTCTCCTTGAGGAACTCCCTGCGCCTTCCCTCGAAAGCCTTGTTGTATATATCGCCTGCGTCCGCAAGCTTTGCGTATTTCATAGCGCCCTTGTAGTCTCCCTGCCTGAGCAGAGCGGAAGCCACGCCCACATAGGCTCTGTTGTAGTTGCCGTCCCTTTTCAGCACCTCCTGCCAGGGACCCAGCGCCTCCTCATAATAGCCTGCATTATGCAGAGCCGCCGCCTCGTGGACTATGCTGCCGAAGGAGGTCTCCCTGAACACGGTTATGGTATCCTTCATGGAGTCAAGGACGTAGAGGTCGCTGCCCAGAGACTCCACCGCCGCCACATGGTCAAAACCGCCTGTCTGCTTGGCGATAGTGCCTGTGATGAACAGCAGATTGCAGTCCTCATCGTACTGGAACACCCTGCCCGTGGTGAAGTCGAGACAGTTTATGCAGCCGTCCTCGGATACGTCTATATCCACTATGGATGGCGAGAGCACCTTGTTCCGCGAGGTATCGTAAACGGGAGTGATGTCTCCGAATATCAGCTCCTTGTTGGCAAATATGTTCCTTCCTGCGGCGTTGAGCTTCTTCACGGTGTCGGTAGTCTGGGTTCCCGAGGCTGTGCAGGTGAATATGAAGTCGCCGTCTATATCGAATGAGGTTATGCCCGAGGGAACAGTTCTCGTTCTGTGAGCCTTCTTCTCGTCGGACATGAATATGCTCTTTATGTAGTTGCCGATTATCTCAGCCGTGGGCTCAACGCGGTTTGCGCCGTAGAAGCCCGAAAAGCTGCCGTCGGGAGCGAACATGGCTGCGCCTGTGGTGATATTTCCCAGCACCACATAGACGTTGCCGCCCTTGTCGGCGATGACCCGCTGAGGCAGAAAGGTTCGCTTCTGGTCATAGACCTCGGACTCAGGCTTGGTTATCTCGCTTTGGACATTGCCCTCCTTGTCGGAGATGAGGACTCTGGAATTGTCGCTGTCGGCAATGTAAATGAAGCCGTTCTCCGCCGACACGAAAACACCCATGGGCTTGTTGAGGGTGGTCTCTGAGCCGTCGGGCATGGTGAAGCGGTCATAGATATGTATGACCTTCTCAAGACTGCTGTCTGCAGCGATTATGCGGTTGTTGCCCGTATCGGTGATGTAGAGGACGCCCTCATCATCAAAGAAGATGTCGGAGGGGTCGCTGAAGGCTCCCACTCCCAGGTCAAAGCCCGAGACAGCGCGGTCTGCGGTATAGCCTGCCTGTGAGGGTATAGCGTCCCCCCAGTTGTCGTAATTGTAGCTCTCGTAGGGCTCTCCCGAAGCCGCCGAGGAGCATGGTACAAAAAGCGTCAGTGCGGCAAGTGCCGCTGCAAACACGCCCATACATTTCTTCACTTGCCTCACTCCCTTCAGACAGCTGAACTGTCTATTATTCCTTTATTCCCGAATGCGCCATGGTCTCGATGACCTGTCGCTGCGCAAGCATGAATATGACTATGGGCGGTATCAGCAGGAAAACTGCCGCAGCCATTGCCACGCCTGCTCTGGCAAGTCCCGAGGAAGCCGCCTGTGTGACCACCGTGGGAAGAGTCTTGTATTGCTCCCTGAACACCACGGAGCCCGTCTGGATATTCCATGCCCCCTGGAAGGCGAATATTATCAGTGTCATGAGGGCAGGCTTCTGGTTGGGTATGACTATCTGCCAGCATATGCGGAAAAGTCCTGCTCCGTCCACCTTTGCCGCCTCTATCATGGAGTCGGGCACCTGGCTTATGGACTGCCTCATGAGGAAAAGTCCCATAGGCGAGGCTATGGCGGGGAATATCAGCGCCATGTAGGTGTCTATCATGTGGAGCTTCGCCATGACGATGTACTGCATGATGTATATTACGCTGCTCTGGTAGAGAAGCGCCACGACGATAACGCCGTTTATGAATTTGCTCCCGGGGAACTTGCACTTCGCCAGCACGAATGCCGCCATTGACGAGAACACGCATTGCAGCACCGTTACCGTCACGGTGACGAATATACTGTTGAACACATATCTTGAAAAGGGGATCCTGTTCTGATGGAGCACCCTGAACATATCCCTGAAATTGTCAAGGGTAGGTCTTACGGCGTAGAGCTTCGGCGGAAAGACAAAGAGCTCCTCCACAGGCTTTATGGACATTATCACCGTAAGATATATGGGCAGGAACATGAAAAGTCCCAGCAGTGCAAGGAAAAGGAATATTACCACACTCCCGCCGTACTTTCTGCCTGCCTGTCTGTTTGAGCCGCGAAGCTTCGCGGTATTGATCTCTGCCACAGCTTCGCCTCCTCAGTCCATATACTTGCCCAGCACCTTGCTGATGAGCTTGTTCAGCAGGAACATGGCAACGAAAAGAATCATACATATAGCCGAGGCATAGCCCATCTCAAAGCGCTGCCAGCCATAGTCGAAGGCGTGGGTCATAATGGTATGGGCTTTGTAGTCGGTGCTTGGGAAGCCCACAAGGTTCTGGGCTACTGTGCCTGCGGTAAAGGAGCTCACTATCTGCATTACCGCCGCGAACATGAGCTGGGGTCCCATTGAGGGGATAACGATGTATATGAGCTCCTGCCAGCGGGTGCGTATACCCTCGATAGCTCCTGCCTCATACATGGAGCGGTCGATGTTCTGGAAGCCTGCGCGCAGTGCGAGAAAGCCTGCTCCGAGGGAGATCCACAGCTGCACGACTATGGTGACGCCCAGGACATATCTGCCGTCGGTGAGCCACTGCACGGGAGCGTTGATGATGCCCAGATCAATGAGGAAGGAGTTGAGGTAGCCGTTCATATCGCCGCTGAAAATAAGCTTCCACACCGTATAAACGTTAGCCATCGAGGGGGCGTAGAATATGAGTGTGAAGAAGGTCTTGAGCTTGGGGTGCATCTCGTTTATGAGCCAGGCAAGCAGGAAGCACAGCACATAGCTGACAGGGCCCGTAAGCAGGGCGAACACGATAGTGACCCTTATGGAGCGCATGAATATCTTGTCGGAAAAGAAAAGGGTGGTGAAGTTGGAAAGTCCCACGAACCTGGGCGGTCTTGCCATATCGAAGTCCGTAAAGCCCATAGGCAGGGACATCAGCACAGGGACTGCCGTAAAGAGTATGAAGAATATCATAAAGGGTGCAAGCATACCGTAGCAGGCTTTATTGCGCTTTATATCGCGCCAGAGAGCGCCTTTCTCACGCTTCTGAGTTCTGACCGCCATTTTTCACACTCCTTTCAGCATTTTTTCGGAACTCCGGGGACGGCGTTCCCTGCATCTGATAGCTAACGGCTAAGGGGCTGAAGGCTCGCCTATTCAAGTCCTAAGTTCTTGCGCTTTCGCGTAATTTCGTCGTTTATGTCCCTGTTGTACCATATAAGGGTATCACGGGGATTTGCGCCCTCGTTGATGGTCTCGCGGAAGGCGTTCATGATATTTCTGGTCACAGCGTAGGACGCAGGGGTAACGGGTATCTCCGTCAGCTCCTCCTGCTGGGCGCGGAGCCTTGCAAGCTCGTCACCCGACCATGACATCTGTCCCAGAGCCTCGGTGTTGGCTGTGTCAAATCTTCCCATAGTTCCCATGAGTCCCTCTATCTGAGCGGCATACCTCACCTGTGTTTCGGTTTCGGTGAACCACTTGATGAACTGCCATGCGTTCTCCTTGTTCTTCACCTTTTTGAAGATGACCGCTCCTGAGCCGCTGGAATTAGCCGCATGGGATACGGTCCCGTCCTCTCTTTCGGTGCCGGGCACGGGACAGAAGTCCCAAAGACCGTTTATCTCGGGAGAGGCTGCGGTAAGCTGGTTGAAGAAGGTATAATTCGCGATAACTATGGGGTACTCACCTGTCCTGAACCTGCTGAAGCCGTCATAGACCTGCTCAAAGCTGTACTTGGTGTAGAAGTCCGTCCACTCCTCAAAGGACTGCACCGCCGCGGTGGTGTCCAGAGCGGAGGCAGTCTGCTCCGTATTGTAGTAGTTCTGCCCCTTCTGGAGCAGCAGCATTGCAAAGGTATGACCGCATTCCGTAGCAGGAGAGATATCATTGGGCGGCAGGACAAGTCCCACCGACATATATCTGCGCTGGAGCGCGGGCAGCATATCTATAAGTCCGCTCCAGGTCTCCGGCGGAGAGGTAAAGCCCAGCTCCGTCAGTATATCGGTGCGGTAGAACATCATGGGGAAGGTCTGGCTGACGGGAAGTCCGTAGCAGCCGCCGTTGTAGGTGTACTGAATAGTGGCGTTTTTCTGGAAGCGCCCCTTTACCTCCTCAAAGTCATCGAACTGAGAAAGGTCCACAAGAAGGTCACGGGCTGCCAGGTTCACGGGGAACTCTCCCCTCAGGAAAAGTGCCGCGTCGGGACCTTTGCCTGCAAGAGTAGCCTCCACCACGCCGCCTGTCACAAGGTTCACGGACACGGGAATGCCTGTTTCTTGCATGAACTGGTTCTCGGTCATCTCCTTGACCACCTGTGCCTGGTCTCTGCCCAGAGCCACCCAGACGTCGATGGCGTCCTCTCCCGAAACATCGGAGAGGGTGGTGTAGTCCTCGAAGAATGAGCCGATGAAGCCCTCAAAGCCGAATTTCAGCGACTTTCCCAGCTTCTCCTTACAGCTTGAGAAGCTGCGGTCCGCGGACGCGAACTCGATATAGTCCACCTCAAGAGGCTGGTCGCGGTTGTCCCTCATCCACGCCGAAAGGGAGGTGATACCGGTCTTTATCTGCGAAAGATAGGAGGGTATCTTCAAAGGCTTGGCAGTGCATTTATCCAGTATTACCGCCATATTCTCTATGGCAGCCGCCTCGGTGCCGCTGCTGCCGGAAATAGACTCTATCTCCTTCTGAACGTCCTTGAGCTCGGCGGAAATGCTGCCGAACTTGTCCACCAGCTCGGGGATCTTTTCGTGGACGTAATAATCCGTATATTTATCGGGAGCGGGTCCCGTTATCATCAGAACTCTTCGGTAGTAGGTGTTCAGCTCCTTCACCGCGCTGTCAAGCCTGCGGAGACAGCCGCCTATCTCGCCAGGGACAGCCTCCATAGTTATGGTATGGCTCCTGCCGCCCTCCAGCCATATATACACTGGCTCGCCGCCGCTTTCGGGCACAGTCACGGACCAGTCCGTATCGTAGCTGAACCTGACGCCGTCAAGCTCCTTACAGGGTACCTTGCCGTCGATATAGATACGGCGCTCGGAGTCAAAGCCTCTTATCTGATCCTGTCTCGCCTTTATTCCTATTTTATACCAGCCCCCTGCGCCGGTCTCCTCATAGGGTATCTCCCAGGTAACGGACTGGAGAGCCTTCTTCCAGCTTCCGCTGCCCAACGTGTTGTAGACCATTTTCCTTGGGTCCGATGGCGAAGCAAGGTAGCTGCTGTTGTCGTATGTGGGATAGAGCGTCGGGTCGGACTTGAACGCCGCATTCTCCCCCTCTATCCTGAAAAGCGCGGAAGCGGTGCCCTCAACAGAGATGTCCGCACTTACAGAAGCCGCATAGCCGCTGTAGTCGGGAAGCTCCTCACGCTGACAGAAACACAGCTTCTCAATAGCCAGCTGAGCCCTTTCCGAACTGAGCTTCAGCTCATGGAAGCCCTTTTCCAGGTAAAAGAACAGTGGCTCGCTGAAAAGCCCGTCCACGTCTCCGAAGAAGCGGCTCTGCCACATCGCCCTCTGCACCTGCGCAGGGCGCACCTGATTTCCGCGTATATCCGTATAAATGTCCTTCTCGTTGACCCATACCCTGCCGAGGGTAAGTCTCGAAGCGGTATCGTAGGGAGCCTGTCCGTCTATCTCCAGTCCCAGCTCAATGCATGTGCTGCTTGAGACCATGGGGCAGTAATCCGCCGAAAGGCAGTAATTTCCCGTTTCGGGAACTGTGAACCGATAGGTCACCTCGCCGTCGGCACTGTTCCAGAGCAGTGCATTGTCCCGTTCCTCGCCGAAGTCGTCGGTGAAGCTGCCTTTGCTGAATTCTCCGCCCTCAGCAGAGACGTACTCCGCTCCCCCGATGACTATTTCTGTATCGGGACGGGGCTCTGCGGAATGGAGGTCATAGTAGTCACCGAAGCTGAGCATATCACTGTCGGGTGAAGCCATGGCGTAGTAGTCCTCAGCCATTGCCGCACGGACAGAGGCGTCCTCAGCCGCCGCAGGAAACGCCTGTGCCGCACCGCAGAAAACAAGGGCTGCCGCCCCCGATACCAGGCTCTGCCAAAACCTTTTCACTTCCGCTCCGCCCCCTTTCCTCGGACATATAAACAAAAAATGCGCAAGCTCCCTCGGTCGGGGATCATGCGCACAGTCAGCCTGACCGCAGTTCTGCCAAACTGCAATTTTCCATCTAATAGTCAGTATATCAAATTTACGGTTCAATGTCAAGAAACGGAATGTGTCTGTATTATAAATAATATATTTTACATCACAGCGTTTAGCTAAATAACGTATTTACTGAGCAAACCATACAAACGAAGTCACAATAAACTGTGAGTTCCTCCAAGTAATTTCTGCTGATCTTGCCGCCCGTTCCTGCAAAATTTACTATTATTAAAAAACTGTAAAATCTGTGCTGCATTCTACTTTTTGTATTGACATTTGGCAGCTTTTGTGTTATCATAAAAATGAGGAAAATGCAATTATCCAGATACAAAACTTGACAATAAAAGGAGCGATAGACTTGGCAAATGTGCTCGAAGTCAAAGAGCTGTCTAAGCAGTACTCCAAAGTCCTCGCTGTCGACAAGGTCTCATTTGAGATCGGCGAAGGTGAGATATTCGCACTCATCGGTCCCAACGGCGCAGGCAAGACTACTACTATTCGCATGATATCCACACTGCTCCAGCCTACATCAGGCCTGATGTAGGCTGGAGCAGTGTGGATATCATGCGAATAGTAGTAGTCTTGCCTGCGCCGTTGGGACCGATGAGTGCGAATATCTCACCTTCGCCGATCTCAAATGAGACCTTGTCGACAGCGAGGACTTTGGAGTACTGCTTAGACAGCTCTTTGACTTCGAGCACATTTGCCAAGTCTATCGCTCCTTTTATTGTCAAGTTTTGTATCTGGATAATTGCATTTTCCTCATTTTTATGATAACACAAAAGCTGCCAAATGTCAATACAAAAAGTAGAATGCAGCACAGATTTTACAGTTTTTTAATAATAGTAAATTTTGCAGGAACGGGCGGCAAGATCAGCAGAAATTACTTGGAGGAACTCACAGTTTATTGTGACTTCGTTTGTATGGTTTGCTCAGTAAATACGTTATTTAGCTAAACGCTGTGATGTAAAATATATTATTTATAATACAGACACATTCCGTTTCTTGACATTGAACCGTAAATTTGATATACTGACTATTAGATGGAAAATTGCAGTTTGGCAGAACTGCGGTCAGGCTGACTGTGCGCATGATCCCCGACCGAGGGAGCTTGCGCATTTTTTGTTTATATGTCCGAGGAAAGGGGGCGGAGCGGAAGTGAAAAGGTTTTGGCAGAGCCTGGTATCGGGGGCGGCAGCCCTTGTTTTCTGCGGTGCGGCACAGGCGTTTCCTGCGGCGGCTGAGGACGCCTCTGTCCGTGCGGCAATGGCTGAGGACTACTACGCCATGGCTTCACCCGACAGTGATATGCTCAGCTTCGGTGACTACTATGACCTCCATTCCGCAGAGCCCCGTCCCGATACAGAAATAGTCATCGGGGGAGCGGAGTACGTCTCTGCTGAGGGCGGAGAATTCAGCAAAGGCAGCTTCACCGACGACTTCGGCGAGGAACGGGACAATGCACTGCTCTGGAACAGTGCCGACGGCGAGGTGACCTATCGGTTCACAGTTCCCGAAACGGGAAATTACTGCCTTTCGGCGGATTACTGCCCCATGGTCTCAAGCAGCACATGCATTGAGCTGGGACTGGAGATAGACGGACAGGCTCCCTACGATACCGCTTCGAGACTTACCCTCGGCAGGGTATGGGTCAACGAGAAGGACATTTATACGGATATACGCGGAAATCAGGTGCGCCCTGCGCAGGTGCAGAGGGCGATGTGGCAGAGCCGCTTCTTCGGAGACGTGGACGGGCTTTTCAGCGAGCCACTGTTCTTTTACCTGGAAAAGGGCTTCCATGAGCTGAAGCTCAGTTCGGAAAGGGCTCAGCTGGCTATTGAGAAGCTGTGTTTCTGTCAGCGTGAGGAGCTTCCCGACTACAGCGGCTATGCGGCTTCTGTAAGTGCGGACATCTCTGTTGAGGGCACCGCTTCCGCGCTTTTCAGGATAGAGGGGGAGAATGCGGCGTTCAAGTCCGACCCGACGCTCTATCCCACATACGACAACAGCAGCTACCTTGCTTCGCCATCGGACCCAAGGAAAATGGTCTACAACACGTTGGGCAGCGGAAGCTGGAAGAAGGCTCTCCAGTCCGTTACCTGGGAGATACCCTATGAGGAGACCGGCGCAGGGGGCTGGTATAAAATAGGAATAAAGGCGAGACAGGATCAGATAAGAGGCTTTGACTCCGAGCGCCGTATCTATATCGACGGCAAGGTACCCTGTAAGGAGCTTGACGGCGTCAGGTTCAGCTACGATACGGACTGGTCCGTGACTGTGCCCGAAAGCGGCGGCGAGCCAGTGTATATATGGCTGGAGGGCGGCAGGAGCCATACCATAACTATGGAGGCTGTCCCTGGCGAGATAGGCGGCTGTCTCCGCAGGCTTGACAGCGCGGTGAAGGAGCTGAACACCTACTACCGAAGAGTTCTGATGATAACGGGACCCGCTCCCGATAAATATACGGATTATTACGTCCACGAAAAGATCCCCGAGCTGGTGGACAAGTTCGGCAGCATTTCCGCCGAGCTCAAGGACGTTCAGAAGGAGATAGAGTCTATTTCCGGCAGCAGCGGCACCGAGGCGGCTGCCATAGAGAATATGGCGGTAATACTGGATAAATGCACTGCCAAGCCTTTGAAGATACCCTCCTATCTTTCGCAGATAAAGACCGGTATCACCTCCCTTTCGGCGTGGATGAGGGACAACCGCGACCAGCCTCTTGAGGTGGACTATATCGAGTTCGCGTCCGCGGACCGCAGCTTCTCAAGCTGTAAGGAGAAGCTGGGAAAGTCGCTGAAATTCGGCTTTGAGGGCTTCATCGGCTCATTCTTCGAGGACTACACCACCCTCTCCGATGTTTCGGGAGAGGACGCCATCGACGTCTGGGTGGCTCTGGGCAGAGACCAGGCACAGGTGGTCAAGGAGATGACCGAGAACCAGTTCATGCAAGAAACAGGCATTCCCGTGTCCGTGAACCTTGTGACAGGCGGCGTGGTGGAGGCTACTCTTGCAGGCAAAGGTCCCGACGCGGCACTTTTCCTGAGGGGAGAGTTCCCCGTGAACCTGGCAGCCCGTGACCTTCTTGTGGACCTTTCTCAGTTCGATGACTTTGAGGAGGTAAAGGGGCGCTTCCAGAAAAACGCCACTATTCAGTACACCTACAACGGCGGCTGCTACGGACTTCCCGTCAGCCAGACCTTCCCCATGATGTTCTACCGCACCGATATACTGACGGAGCTGGGCTTTACCTCTCCGCCGGAGACCTGGAGCGGACTTATAGATATGCTGCCCGCGCTCCAGCGCAGATATATGTCGGTGGGACTTGTCCTGCCGCCCAATGATATCTCTCCTGCTACGGAATGCGGTCATACCTTTGCAATGCTGCTGCTCCAGAAGGGGCAGAACTACTACAATACGGAGCAGACTGCCTCCGCTCTGGACACCACCGCGGCGGTGCAGTCCTTTGAGGAGTGGACGGACTTCTACACCAAGTACAGCTTTGAGCAGGTCTATGACGGCTTCAGCAGGTTCAGGACAGGTGAGTACCCCATAGTTATCGCGAATTATACCTTCTTCAACCAGCTTACCGCAGCCTCTCCCGAGATAAACGGTCTTTGGGACTTCTGTCCCGTGCCCGGCACCGAAAGAGAGGACGGGACCGTATCCCATGCGGCTAATTCCAGCGGCTCAGGAGCGGTCATCTTCAAAAAGGTGAAGAACAAGGAGAACGCATGGCAGTTCATCAAGTGGTTCACCGAAACCGAAACACAGGTGAGGTATGCCGCTCAGATAGAGGGACTCATGGGAACTATGGGAAGATTTGACACAGCCAACACCGAGGCTCTGGGACAGATGTCATGGTCGGGTGACGAGCTTGCAAGGCTCCGCGCCCAGCAGGAGGAGCTGACGGAGATACCCGTTACCCCTGCGTCCTACGCTGTGACCAGAAATATCATGAACGCCTTCCGCGAGACCATCAACGAGGGCGCAAATCCCCGTGATACCCTTATATGGTACAACAGGGACATAAACGACGAAATTACGCGAAAGCGCAAGAACTTAGGACTTGAATAGGCGAGCCTTCAGCCCCTTAGCCGTTAGCTATCAGATGCAGGGAACGCCGTCCCCGGAGTTCCGAAAAAATGCTGAAAGGAGTGTGAAAAATGGCGGTCAGAACTCAGAAGCGTGAGAAAGGCGCTCTCTGGCGCGATATAAAGCGCAATAAAGCCTGCTACGGTATGCTTGCACCCTTTATGATATTCTTCATACTCTTTACGGCAGTCCCTGTGCTGATGTCCCTGCCTATGGGCTTTACGGACTTCGATATGGCAAGACCGCCCAGGTTCGTGGGACTTTCCAACTTCACCACCCTTTTCTTTTCCGACAAGATATTCATGCGCTCCATAAGGGTCACTATCGTGTTCGCCCTGCTTACGGGCCCTGTCAGCTATGTGCTGTGCTTCCTGCTTGCCTGGCTCATAAACGAGATGCACCCCAAGCTCAAGACCTTCTTCACACTCATATTCTACGCCCCCTCGATGGCTAACGTTTATACGGTGTGGAAGCTTATTTTCAGCGGCGATATGAACGGCTACCTCAACTCCTTCCTCATTGATCTGGGCATCATCAACGCTCCCGTGCAGTGGCTCACCGACGGCAGATATGTCCTGGGCGTCACCATAGTCGTGCAGCTGTGGATCTCCCTCGGAGCAGGCTTTCTCGCACTGCGCGCAGGCTTCCAGAACATCGACCGCTCCATGTATGAGGCAGGAGCTATCGAGGGTATACGCACCCGCTGGCAGGAGCTCATATACATCGTTATCCCCTCAATGGGACCCCAGCTCATGTTCGCGGCGGTAATGCAGATAGTGAGCTCCTTTACCGCAGGCACAGTAGCCCAGAACCTTGTGGGCTTCCCAAGCACCGACTACAAAGCCCATACCATTATGACCCACGCCTTCGACTATGGCTGGCAGCGCTTTGAGATGGGCTATGCCTCGGCTATATGTATGATTCTTTTCGTTGCCATGTTCCTGCTGAACAAGCTCATCAGCAAGGTGCTGGGCAAGTATATGGACTGAGGAGGCGAAGCTGTGGCAGAGATCAATACCGCGAAGCTTCGCGGCTCAAACAGACAGGCAGGCAGAAAGTACGGCGGGAGTGTGGTAATATTCCTTTTCCTTGCACTGCTGGGACTTTTCATGTTCCTGCCCATATATCTTACGGTGATAATGTCCATAAAGCCTGTGGAGGAGCTCTTTGTCTTTCCGCCGAAGCTCTACGCCGTAAGACCTACCCTTGACAATTTCAGGGATATGTTCAGGGTGCTCCATCAGAACAGGATCCCCTTTTCAAGATATGTGTTCAACAGTATATTCGTCACCGTGACGGTAACGGTGCTGCAATGCGTGTTCTCGTCAATGGCGGCATTCGTGCTGGCGAAGTGCAAGTTCCCCGGGAGCAAATTCATAAACGGCGTTATCGTCGTGGCGCTTCTCTACCAGAGCAGCGTAATATACATCATGCAGTACATCGTCATGGCGAAGCTCCACATGATAGACACCTACATGGCGCTGATATTCCCCGCCATAGCCTCGCCTATGGGACTTTTCCTCATGAGGCAGTCCATAAGCCAGGTGCCCGACTCCATGATAGAGGCGGCAAAGGTGGACGGAGCAGGACTTTTCCGCATATGCTGGCAGATAGTCATACCCAACCAGAAGCCTGCCCTCATGACACTGATAATATTCGCCTTCCAGGGGGCATGGAATATCCAGACGGGCTCCGTGGTGTTCAGGGAGCAATACAAGACTCTTCCCACGGTGGTCACACAGGCGGCTTCCTCGGGACTTGCCAGAGCAGGCGTGGCAATGGCTGCGGCAGTTTTCCTGCTGATACCGCCCATAGTCATATTCATGCTTGCGCAGCGACAGGTCATCGAGACCATGGCGCATTCGGGAATAAAGGAATAATAGACAGTTCAGCTGTCTGAAGGGAGTGAGGCAAGTGAAGAAATGTATGGGCGTGTTTGCAGCGGCACTTGCCGCACTGACGCTTTTTGTACCATGCTCCTCGGCGGCTTCGGGAGAGCCCTACGAGAGCTACAATTACGACAACTGGGGGGACGCTATACCCTCACAGGCAGGCTATACCGCAGACCGCGCTGTCTCGGGCTTTGACCTGGGAGTGGGAGCCTTCAGCGACCCCTCCGACATCTTCTTTGATGATGAGGGCGTCCTCTACATCACCGATACGGGCAACAACCGCATAATCGCTGCAGACAGCAGTCTTGAGAAGGTCATACATATCTATGACCGCTTCACCATGCCCGACGGCTCAGAGACCACCCTCAACAAGCCCATGGGTGTTTTCGTGTCGGCGGAGAACGGCTTCATTTACATTGCCGACAGCGACAATTCCAGAGTCCTCATCTCCGACAAGGAGGGCAATGTCCAAAGCGAGATAACCAAGCCTGAGTCCGAGGTCTATGACCAGAAGCGAACCTTTCTGCCTCAGCGGGTCATCGCCGACAAGGGCGGCAACGTCTATGTGGTGCTGGGAAATATCACCACAGGCGCAGCCATGTTCGCTCCCGACGGCAGCTTTTCGGGCTTCTACGGCGCAAACCGCGTTGAGCCCACGGCTGAGATAATCGGCAACTACATAAAGAGCATATTCATGTCCGACGAGAAGAAGGCTCACAGAACGAGAACTGTTCCCTCGGGCATAACCTCATTCGATATAGACGGCGACTTCATATTCACCTGCACAGCCTCGGGAACCCAGACTACCGACACCGTGAAGAAGCTCAACGCCGCAGGAAGGAACATATTTGCCAACAAGGAGCTGATATTCGGAGACATCACTCCCGTTTACGATACCTCGCGGAACAAGGTGCTCTCGCCATCCATAGTGGATATAGACGTATCCGAGGACGGCTGCATAAACTGTCTCGACTTCACCACGGGCAGGGTGTTCCAGTACGATGAGGACTGCAATCTGCTGTTCATCACAGGCACTATCGCCAAGCAGACAGGCGGTTTTGACCATGTGGCGGCGGTGGAGTCTCTGGGCAGCGACCTCTACGTCCTTGACTCCATGAAGGATACCATAACCGTGTTCAGGGAGACCTCCTTCGGCAGCATAGTCCACGAGGCGGCGGCTCTGCATAATGCAGGCTATTATGAGGAGGCGCTGGGTCCCTGGCAGGAGGTGCTGAAAAGGGACGGCAACTACAACAGAGCCTATGTGGGCGTGGCTTCCGCTCTGCTCAGGCAGGGAGACTACAAGGGCGCTATGAAATACGCAAAGCTTGCGGACGCAGGCGATATATACAACAAGGCTTTCGAGGGAAGGCGCAGGGAGTTCCTCAAGGAGAACTTCCCCGTTATCGCCGCAGCCACAGCCCTTGCAGCAGCGGCGCTCATAGTCCGCGGCAGGCTTAAAAAGAGACGCAGAGCAGTTACTCATAAGGGAGAGGAGGAGCAGCAGTCATGATGGATCTTACACAGAGACAGTGGGTGAAGTATGCCGTCATGCACCCTGTTGATGGCTTCGAGGATATGCGCTGGAAGAAATCGGGCTCACTGAAGATAGCTGCGCTGATACTGGTGCTGCTCTTTTTCGGAGAGATAGCCTACGGCAGGCTCTACGGCTTCCAGTTCTACATCGCCTACGACAAGACCTTTAATATAATCCCCTACATCGTGCGGAGCTTCGTGCTTTTCGGCGCCTGGACAGTGGGAAACTGGTCGGTGTGTACCCTCCTTGACGGAGAGGGAACGCTGAAAAATATATGTATTTACAGTGCCTATGCACTTATTCCATACACGGTACAGCTCTATATCAACGTCATACTCTCTCATTTTCTCATACGTGATGAGTATGTCTTCATGCAGATAATAGAGCTCATTGGCGTGGGGTGGACGGTGATACTGCTGTTTTCGGCAATAAAGTCGGTGCACCAGTACTCCTTCGGCAAGACCGTTCTCGCCATAGTTCTCACCATAGGGGCAATGCTCATAATGCTGTTCCTGCTGGTGCTGCTGATGTCGCTGATACAGCAGATATTCATATTCATATCCACCGTTTACACCGAGCTCTCCTACAGAGCCCGTGTCTGAGAGGCGGTGCGTATGGGAAGGATAACGAAAAAGCTCTTGCTTTGCCTTGTGGCGGCAGCTTCCATGACTGTGCCATGCAGTGCCTATGCTGACGGTGAGGAGGCTGAGCCTGCCGCTGAGACAGCAGAGGAGAGTACTGAGGAAGCCGAAGCAGAGGAGAAGGCAAAGCGCTCCGAGGCGGTGGAGAAGGCGGAGCTGTCAGCAGAGGACGCTGAGCAGTATCTGAAAAAGATAGGCTCTGCCGAGGGCTTCGACGTCTACTATAAGGACAAGGACTTCGATGATGAGCTCTGGGAAAAGGCAGGCGGCAAGCCCAAGAGCAAAAAGGACTACACCGAGGAGCAGCAGCTCCTTGCGGACAAGATAGCCGAGCTGAAAAAGCTGGGTGAGCTTGTCATAATCGATACAAAAACGGGGGAGGCTGCGGCTTCCTTCAAGAGCGGCAAAAAGTGCGATGAGGGAAAGCTCTGGGTCAGCGACGCAGGCAGGTTCTTCATAATCACCGACGAGGACACATCAAAGGTGGTAAGGCTGAGACAGATAGTCTCCACCCTTGACAGCAGATACGCATTCCTCTCCGCAGACGGAAAGACGCTGGAGCTCCTCAGCAGGGATATGAAGGGCATCGATGAGACCTTCACCTATGACGGCATTGAGGAGGGCAGGCGTGTCTACGCCGCAGGGGACAGCTTTGCATGGCTCACTTCCGACAGGAAGCACTTCCTGGGAGCCTACCGCAGCGGCGCGGAGAACGGGAAGCTGCGCATGATAGTTGATGACAGGAGCGCCGTCTTCGGCATTGAGGTAAAGGACGCAGGCTATATCTGGTGGTCCTCGCCCCTTGAAGCCACACAGGACAGGGCTGCCACAGCCCTTCTGGCGGACGAGCTGCGTTCTTCAAATGTGCTCCGCTATGGAGTGCCGTTGAAGCGCTCGGGCAATAATGTGCTGCGCTCGGGAAACGAGAATGACTGCACATTTACCGTCAGGGACATAAAGGATGGTATCCGCGTGGAGTATGACTACAAAAGCGCAGGCTTCAAGGTGCCTGTGGAGTACACTCTCGGGGAGGACTGTCTAATCGCCTCGGTGAAGGTGTCGGAGATAAAGGAGGCCAATGCCGCCAATGTGGCTACTGAGATGACCGTGCTGGGAAGTCTGGGAGCCGCCTCCGACAAGGAGGAGGGCTACTACGTTATACCCGACGGCTGCGGAGCGCTGGTGCGCTTCAACAACAACCGCTCCTTCCAGAACAACATATATCAGCAGAGGGTCTACGGCAACGATGTTACCGCCGTGCCCCAGAACAAGGGAGCAGTGACGGGACAGATATATCTGCCCGTCTACGGTGTGGTCAAGGAGGACAATGCCCTGCTGGCAGTTGCCGCAAAGGGCGACTCAAACGCATACCTCACTGCCAATGTGTCAAGGCAGTCGGGCAGCAGCTACAATATCTGCAATCTCTCGTTCATTCTCCGCAGCACTGACAGCTTCTATATGTCGGGCAGCAGCAACGAGAAATATACTGTATTTGAAAGCGGCAGCATAAAGTCCGACGATATCGAGATGAGATACTATCCCATCTCCAAAAAAGGCGCGGACTACACCGACATCGCCGAAAGATACCGCAGGTACCTCACTGAGGAAAAGGGCGTCACCGCAAAAAGCACAGCAGGTGAGGCTCCCATGTACCTCACCCTCTACGGCGGAGTTATGAAGAAAAAGCCCGTTCTGGGCATACCCATATCCCTGAGGACTTCCATTACCGACTACGGTCAGGCAGCTGACATTATCGGCAGTCTGGGCAGCAGCGGTGTGGAGGACATGGTCATTTCCTATAAGAACTGGACAAACGACGGCATAAAGAACAAGGTGGACACCGACGGCAAGCCCTCCGGCAAGCTGGGCGGCAGGTCTGATTTCAGAAAGCTCACCGACCTTATAGACGAAAAGGGCTACAGCCTCTATCCCGTGTCCGACAACAGGGACTTCTATTCGGGCAACGGCTACTACTCCTTTACGGACACAGCCGTCCGCGTTTCGGGCTCATATTCGAGGATAGTCAGCTATGACAGAGCCTACGGAATACCAAATAAGTTCAGGAAGAATATGTCCCTGCTCTCGCCAAGCTATTTCGGGGAGGTATTCGGGGATATTGCCGAGAACTACCCTAAAAACGGTCTTGAGGGAGTTTCACTTTCTGACCTTACCTGCTCGCTCTACGGAGACTACGGCAAGAAGGGCATATCACGCGCAAAGGCGGAAACTCTTCTTGAGGAGGGCTACAGCAGGCTGGACAGCAGCCTCGAAAACGGCATACTCGCCGATACTGCCAATGCCTATGCACTGCCATATGTCAGCAGGATACGTAACGTCCCCCTCTGCTCTGGCAGGTCGGATATATTCGATGAGGATATACCCTTCTATCAGATGGTGCTCCATGGAGTTCTGCCCTATTCCTCGGAAGCCATAAACGGCAGCGCCGACCCTGAGACCGCTGTGCTCATGGCGGCGGCAACGGGAAGCTGTCTCAGCTACGATATGATATACGAGGAGACAGGGGAGCTCAAGGACACAGAGCTGGATACGCTCTATTATGCCAATTATAAATACTGGACCGACACCGCTGCAAGAGAGCAGAGGCTCCTTGCGCCCATGCTGGAGCAGGTGTCGGACAGCTTCATCACAGGCTATGAAAGGGACGGGGACATCATCACCACGGAGTATTCGGGCGGTATCACCGTCACCACCGACCTGGGCGAACGCACCGTCACCTGGGACGGCGGAGTCATAGACCTGAAATAATGGCAGGGAAGGAGGAAAATATGAGCGAAAAGACTGCCCCCGTGGCGGAAAACAAGAAAAAGCGCCGCGTAATGTCATATCAGCGGCGGAAATCAATGTACGGCTACGGCTTCATAAGCCTGTGGCTCATAGGAACAATACTGTTCTTCCTTATCCCTCTGGGCAAGTCGCTGTGGTACTCCTTCTGCGATGTGTCCGTAGAGCCGGGCGCACTGAAAACACAGTTCGTGGGGCTAAAAAACTACACAGTTGTCCTCAACGAGGATCCCTACTACACCGACTACCTCATAGACACCCTGCTGGAGACTCTCTGGAAGACGCCGCTGATACTGGTTTTCTCCCTGTTCATCGCGGTGATACTCAATCAGAAGTTCAGGGGAAGGACTCTGGCAAGAGCCGTTTTCTTCCTGCCCGTCATCATCGCCACGGGACCTGTTTTCAGGATAATCAGCGGCGATATGGAGTCCACGGGCAATGCGGGAGCGGAGCAGTTCTCCACCATGTTCTCTACCGACCTGGTGGGTGAGCTTTTACAGTTCCTTGGCATTTACGGCATAAGCGACAGGACCAATGACTTCATCACGGCGGTTGCGGACAATATCTTCGGCATAGTCTGGAGCTCGGGCATACAGATACTGCTGTTTCTTGCAGGTCTCCAGAACATATCCAAGGACGTCAGGGAAGCCGCTCAGATGGAGGGCGCTACGGCGTGGGAGTACTTCTGGAAGATAGTTTTCCCTTCGGTGAGCCCCTTCATACTGGCAAACCTTATATTCACCGTAATAGACTCCTTTACCAATCCCATGAACAGCGTCATGAACCGTATCGTGGCGATGAAGAACCAGTGGGAGTTCGGAGGAGCCTCTGCCATGGCGTGGGTGTACTTCGCCATAGTTCTGGGAGCTATCGGCGTTTTCGCATGGCTCACGGGCAAATTCATTCAATACGAGACCGACTGAGGAGGTGAGAAGCATGGCTGATGAGACAGCTGCACCAAAGGTAAAGTCCGCAGAGGAGATAGGCGGCGGAATGAGCAGACGTGAGCTGAAAAGGCTGCGTATGCAGTCCATGACCCGTGAGGAGATAGGCTATCTGCGCAGAAAAGCTGCCGCAGAGAAGGTCTGGCCCGTATTCAGGGCGGTCATACTCATCGGGCTGGGCTTCGTCATCATGTATCCTCTTATATATATGATAAGCTGCGCCTTCAGGGAGAGGGCGGATATGAGCGACCCCACTGTAATGTGGATACCAAGGCATTACACCTTCAGGATAATCACCGAGACCATCGACGCCATGGACTACTGGAAGACCCTGGGGAACACCCTGCTGCTGAATATAGGCTGCTCTCTGGTGCAGGTCATATCCTGTGCCATAACGGGCTACGGCTTTGCGAGATTTGAGTTCAGGGGCAAGAAGCTGTTCTTTGCCATAGTCATAATGATGATACTGGTGCCCACTCGGGTTATATCCCTGCCCCTGTACACCCTTTTCCGCTATTTCGGCATAAAGGGGCTGTTTTCCGTGAACCTCATCGACAGCAGGCTCACCATGTACCTCCCTGCCATGACTGCAAACGGCATAAGAGCCGGACTGATGATATTCATATTCAGGCAGTTCTTCAAGGGGCTCCCCCGTGAGCTTGAGGACGCGGCATACATAGACGGCTGCGGTCCGTTCAGGACCTTCATAAGCGTTATCGCACCCAATGCGGCACCTGCATTCCTGACGGTGTTCCTGTTTTCGGTGGTGTGGTACTGGAACGATTACTATGTCAGCAACACCTTCTTCACCAACACAAAGACCATTGCCCTCATGCTGACTAATCTGGACAATGAGCTGAAGATAAGGCTGTTCAATGACCCCACGGTGCAGATAAGCCCCAGAGAGCAGATAGTCTGGAAGGAAGCAGGCTGCCTGCTGTCCATAGCACCTGTGCTGCTGATGTATGTGTTCATGCAGAAGCACTTCACCGAGGGCATAGAGCGCTCGGGCATCGTCGGATAATTTCAGTTGAGAGTTTAAAGTTGAGAGTTGAGAGTTGTGTTAACGCTCCGAGCGTAAACATAAGCTTTCAGCTCTTAACTTTTTATTGACAAGTTGCCTGTAAGAGCGTATAATTTAAGTATATTCATTTGTCCGGAGTAAAAACACATGAAAAAGATCCTGAAAAACACAGGTGTTTTCCTGAGAGCTGTACCTCACTTCCTCATATTTGAACTTATATTCAAGCTGCTGCTGCTGGCTATCGGCACCCCCGTGCTGGCGCTGCTGCTGAAGCTGACCATGAAGCTCTCGGGCATAAATTACCTCAACGACGAAAATCTGCTTGTTTACTTAAAGCATCCCTCCGCGATCATCGTTATCGTGCTGATGCTCTTTTGCTATGCCTTTTTCTCTTTCGTGGAGCTGTCCGCGCTGGCTGCCTGCTTCTCATGCTTCGGCAAGGGTGAGCGGATATACACGGGAGGTATGTTCAGGACGGGATTACGCGCCTTCGGAAAGGCATTCAAGGGCTCGGGAATACTTTCCTTCCTGGCTTACATGGCAGTCATGCCTCTGGCGCAGTTCTCGCTGTCCTCAGGTATGTTCATGGCACCGCTGCTGCCTGTGCTGAGAAGGATATTCTACTCGGTAAACGGCAGCATGGCTATTGCCGCGTATATACTGATACAACTCCTGTTCATCATACTGATGATAGGGGGCAGCTACAGCATACACTATCTGATACTTACGAAATACACCTTCCGCGACTGCATCAAAAAAAGCCGCGAGAGGATAAGCGGTCAGCGCTTTAAAATGATAATCTCACTGTTCCTGTGGACCCTTGCAGTTATGTTCATCATAGCGGCGGTCACCTTCGGACTGAGCTTCATCATCGTATTCGTTATCAAGGGCTTCTCCGAGCCGAGAGCGGCTTTCGGCACAGCTCTGAAGGTGCTGCGCTACACATGGAGCGTATTCACCGCAATATCCGCCTTCTTCTCCGCACCTGCGGTGATGTGGTGGCTCACCAACAAGTTCCTCGCCGACAACAAGGACGAGGAGCTGGACCTTCCCAGCCGCAGCATAAAGAAGATGAAGAGGGGACACAGCGTTATCCTGGTCACCTGCCTTATCGCGGCAGGCCTGGTCATGAACATGACCTACTTCCGTGCACTGTATCGGGGCAATGTCAGCCTTAACGTGGGAGTCATCAGCAGGACTCAGGTAACAGCTCACAGAGGCTTCTCCAGAATAGCTCCCGAGAACACCATTCCTGCCTTTGAGGCTGCTATGGACTGCGGCGCGGACTTCATAGAGCTGGACGTACAGCTCACCGCCGATGACGTTCTGGTGGTCTGCCACGATGACAAGCTGGACCGTACCACCGACGGCAAGGGTGAGCTGAGAAAGCATACCTACGAGGAGCTGTCAAAGCTGTCAGCAGGCTCCTGGTTCGGCAAGGACGGGGAGTTCGACGACGTGCGTATCCCCACGCTGGCGGAGGTGCTGGATCTGGTGGGCAAGGACATCATGCTCAATATCGAGATAAAGCGCTCGGGAAACCCCAAGCGCACCGCCGAGAAGGTAGTGGAGCTGGTGGAGGAGTACGGCATAGTCAATTCCTGCTATGTGACCTCGTTTTCCTATCCTGCGCTGAAAAAGGTGAAGCAGCTCAACCCCAGGATAAAGACTGCCTTCATCGCCAATCTGGCAACAGCCACCTCATACTCGCAGCTTCCCTATATCGACGCTGTCAGCATGAATTACCTTTTCGTGAACCAGAGCGTGGTCAACTCCGCTCATCATAACGGAAAGCGAATTTTCGTCTGGACCGTTGACCGTCAGAGCGAGATGCAGAAGATGATGGCTCTCGGCGTGGACAATATCATCACAGACCGTCCCGACAGAGCTCTCGAAGTGGTCAATTCCAAGTCGGTAGGCGACACTGTTCTCACTGCGCTGAAATATATCTTCGGAAGCTGATTTGCAGGTGTTTCGCTGAAATACCTGCCCCGAAGCAGGGGAATAGCATATATTATTAAAATAAAATTATCGTTCATTAAAAATTTACAAATACAATTTCTGCAAATTGTTGATTTATCCCTATATATGTGGTATAATGGTTTACGTTGAGTGCGCTGATATGCGCGCTGACTGCAGAAGATATGCGTTGAAGCGGAAGGTTGCTGCCGGTATGGCGGGTAATTTCCGTGGAGTATGTCCGATTTTAAACCGGGCGAATGGGATATCGAACACAGTTTGTGGTTATTCTTCACGCAGCTTGTGTATGCGTGGATTATGCTCTTTTTGTGCTCATATTTTGTTAAGACGGCTCGGAAAACAACGGTTTTTCGAGTTTTTTTATGAGATGAGGCATGAAACACACGGAAACGTGTGATATTCCAATCTGCGTCCCCGTAATTAATTCCAAGGAGGCGAAAATAATGGCAGTCAACGAAAAGATCAGATTCAAGATCAAGGGCTACGATCACGCTACTGTTGATATTGCAGCAGCTAAGATCGTTGAGGCAGCTAAGAGAAGCGGTGCAAGAGTTTCAGGACCTATCCCGCTCCCCACAGACAAGGAAGTTGTTACAATTCTCCGTGCTGTACACAAGCACAAGGACAGCCGTGAGCAGTTCGAGATGAGAACTCACAAGAGACTTGTAGACGTTATCCGTCCTACAGACAAGACTTCAGCTGCTCTTGAGAAGCTCGAGATCCCCGCAGGCGTAGACGTTGTTATGGAGGTTAAGTAATTAACCGAAATTACGCTTGGAACCACCGCTCGGGAAGCGGAATGACGGTAAACCGTCGGTCATGTTGATGTGTAAATCATCAACCAATAACCTATAGGAGGAAAAGAAAATGCAGAAAGGCATTATCGGTAAGAAGATCGGTATGACTCAGATCTTCGACGAGACAGGAAAAGTTGTTCCTGTAACAGTAGTAGAAGCCGGCCCCTGTGTCGTTGTACAGAAGAAAACTGTAGAGAACGACGGATATGCAGCTCTTCAGCTGGGCTTCGGCGACGTAAAGGTACAGAGAGTTAACAAGCCTATGAAGGGTCACTTCGACAAGGCTGACGTAGCTTGCAAGAAGGAACTCAAGGAGTTCAGACTTGACGACTGCGACGCTCTTAATGTAGGCGACATCATCAAGGCTGATACATTTGCTGTAGGCGACGCTATCGACGTTGTCGGCATCAGCAAGGGTAAGGGATTCGCAGGTGCTATCAAGCGCCACAACCAGCACAGACTCAAGGAAACTCACGGTACAGGCCCTGTTCACAGACAGGCAGGTTCAATGGGTGCTTGCTCATCCCCTTCAAGAATCTATAAGGGCAAGGGCATGGCAGGTCACATGGGCGCAGAGCAGGTAACTGTTCAGAATCTCGAAATCGTTAAAATAGACACTGAGAACAATCTCATCGCTATCAAGGGCGCTATCCCCGGTCCTAAGGGCGGTATCGTTTATATCGTTGACAGCGTAAAGGCTTAAGGAAGGAGGAAGCGTAAATGTCTACAATTTCAGTTTTTGATATGACAGGTAAGCAGGTTTCCGAGACAGAGCTCAACGACGAAGTTTTCGGAATCACTCCCAACGAAGGCGTTATGCACGCTGCAGTTGTTAATTACCTTGCAAACCAGAGACAGGGTACACAGTCCACACTTACAAGAACAGAAGTAAGCGGCGGCGGAAGAAAGCCCTGGAGACAGAAGGGTACAGGCCATGCAAGACAGGGTTCGACCCGTGCTCCTCAGTGGGTACACGGCGGAATCGCTCTCGGCCCCAAGCCCAGAGATTACAGATATTCCCTTAACAAGAAGGTAAAGAGACTCGCAATGAAGTCTGCGCTTTCTGCTAAGGTTCTCGACAACAACATGATCGTTCTTGACGCTCTCACACTTGACGAGTACAAGACAAAGACAGTTGTTGAAATGCTCAAGGCTCTCGGCGTTGAGGGCAAGGCTCTCATCGTAACAGCAGAGGCTGATGCAAAGGTAGTAAAGAGCGCAGCTAACATCCCTGGTGTTAAGACTGCTGCTGTAAATACTCTTAATGTTTACGACATACTCAACTACGATAAGTTCATCGTTGTTAAGAATGCCGTTGGAAAGATCGAGGAGGTGTACGCATAATGAAAGCAGCTCAGGACATCATTCTGAAGCCCGTTATCACTGAGAAGTCAATGGATGAGCTCCAGAACGGAAAGTACACCTTTAAGGTTGCTAAGGACGCTAACAAGTCCGAGATAAAGAAGGCTGTAGAGCAGCTCTTCGGCGTAGAGGTTGCAAAGGTAAACACTATGAACTGCAACGGCCGCTCCAAGAGAGTTGGCAGATTCGCCGGCAAGACATCTGACTGGAAGAAGGTTATCATCACTCTTACAGAGGATTCAAAGTCAATCGAGTTCTTCGAGGGTATGGTTTGATCCACACATTAATATAAGTCAGAAAGTATGGGAGTAATGCTCCCGCAAAAAATGCATTAAAGGAGAAAGTTAAAATGGCTATTAAAACATATAAGCCTACGACACCTTCGAGACGTCAGATGACTGTAACTGACTACTCGGTCCTGTCAAAGGTTGAGCCGGAGAAGAGCCTTCTCGAACCCATGAAGAAGAAGTCGGGAAGAAACAGCTACGGCCGTATAACAGTTCGCCACAGAGGCGGCGGTAACAGAAGAAAGTACCGTATCATCGACTTCAAGAGAGACAAGGACGATACGATCGCTGTTGTTCAGACTCTTGAGTACGATCCTAACAGAAGCGCGTTCATCGCTCTCGTTCAGTACGAGGACGGAGAGAAGAGATATATCCTCGCTCCCAACGGCCTCAAGGTAGGCGACAAGATCGAGTCAGGTTCTGAGGCTGATATCAAGCCCGGCAACGCACTCAAGCTTGCTGATATCCCCGTTGGTACATTCATCCACGCTATCGAGCTTTATCCCGGCAAGGGCGCTCAGCTCGTAAGAAGCGCAGGCAACCAGGCTCAGCTCATGGGCAAAGAGGACAACTACGCTCTTATCAGACTTCCTTCCGGCGAGATGAGAAAGGTTCCGATCGGATGCAAGGCTGCAATCGGTCAGGTTTCCAACATCGATCACGAGAACGTTAACTATGGTAAGGCAGGCCGTGTAAGAAACATGGGCTGGAGACCTACAGTTCGCGGTTCTGTAATGAACCCCTGCGATCACCCCCACGGTGGTGGTGAAGGTAAGTCACCTGTCGGCCGTCCCGGACCTGTTACCCCCTGGGGTAAGCCCGCACTCGGCTACAAGACTCGTAAGAAGCATCACAGAACTGATAAGTTCATCGTAAAGCGCCGCAACGGCAAGTAATCTGAAAGGAGGAACTGATTAAATGAGCAGAAGCATTAAGAAGGGACCTTATGTCCAGGAAGTTCTCCTGAAGAGGGTCGTTGCAATGAATGAAGCAGGTGAGAAGAAGGTCCTCAAGACATGGAGCCGTTCTTCAACAATATTCCCTGACTTTGTAGGTCACACATTTGCTGTACATGACGGTCGTAAGCACGTTCCGGTATATGTAACAGAGGATATGGTAGGTCACAAGCTCGGTGAGTTTGCTCCTACAAGAACTTACAAGGGCCACGCAGGCTCAAAGACATCCAACAACGGTAAGAAATAAGCGGAAGGAGGAGTTCAGAGATGGAAGCAAGAGCTTATTTAAGAAATGCTCGTATATCACCCAGAAAGGTGCAGATTGTTCTGGATCTTATCAGAAACAAGCCTGTTGATCTCGCTTTAGCTACTTTAGATCTTACTCCTAAGGCTGCAAGCCCTATCGTTGCAAAGCTTGTTAAGTCCGCTCAGGCAAACGCTGAAAACAACTTCAGCATGGATAAGGATAATCTCGTAGTTTCCGAGTGCTTCGTAACACCCGGTCCTATCATGAAGAGAATCATGCCGAGAGCACAGGGCAGAGCATATAGAATTTTAAAGAGAACATCACACATCACAGTTGTTCTTAAAGAAAAAGAATAATCCCAAGGAGGTTTGAAGAATGGGCCAGAAAGTTAATCCGCACGGTCTTCGTGTCGGCGTTATAAAGGATTGGGATTCTCGCTGGTATGCAAATAAGTCCGATTTCGGCAACACTCTCGTAGAGGATTACAACGTTCGTAACTTCATCAAGAAGAGCCTGTATGCTGCAGGTGTTCCCAGAATCGAGATCGAGCGTTTTGCTGATAAGGTTAGAATCCACATCCACTGCGCTAAGCCCGGTATCGTTATCGGAAGAGGCGGCGCAGAGATCGAGAAGCTCAGAGCACAGCTCGAGAAGATGATGAACAAGCGGGTTCTCGTCAACATTATTGAAGTAAAGCAGCCCGATATGGACAGCCAGCTCGTAGCAGAGAAGATCGCTCTCGACCTTGAGAACAGAGTATCATTCAGAAGAGCTATGAAGCAGTCTATCGGCAGAACAATGCGTCTTGGCGCAAAGGGTATCAAGGTCAAGGTTTCAGGCAGACTTGCCGGTGCTGAGATCGCAAGAAGCGAGAGCTACCACGAGGGTACAATCCCGCTCCAGACTATCCGTGCTGACATCGACTACGGTTTCGCAGAGGCTGATACAACCTACGGCAAGCTTGGCGTTAAGGTTTGGATCTACAAGGGCGAAGTTCTCAAGGGTGACGCTGCAAAGGCAGCTGCTCAGAGAGAAAAGATCGAGCGCAAGAACGATACAAGAAATAATGACAGACGCCGCCGTGACGACAGACGTGACGGTAACAGAAGAGGCGGAAACAGAAATTTCAATCGTGACGCTAAAAGAGAAGGAGGTAATCAGTAATGCTGCTTCCGAAGAGAGTTAAGTACCGCAGAGTCCACAGAGGACGTCTGAAGGGTAAGGCATACAGAGGAAATAAGGTAACTTACGGTGATTACGGTCTTCAGGCACTTGAGCCTGCTTGGATCACATCCAACCAGATCGAGTCTGCCCGTATCGCAATGACCCGTTACATCAAGAGAGGCGGTCAGGTTTGGATCAAGATCTTCCCTGACAAGCCCATCACAGAGAAGCCCGCTGAAACACGAATGGGTTCAGGTAAGGGTTCACCCGAGTACTGGGTAGCAGTAGTTAAGCCCGGCAGAGTTCTCTTTGAGATCAAGGGCGTAGCTGAGGAAACTGCAAGAGAAGCTATGCGTCTCGCTATGCACAAGCTTCCTATCAAGTGTAAGTTCGTAACAAAGGCAGAGCAGGAGGTTGAGCAGTAATGAAGGCATCGGAAATCAGAGAAATGTCAGTTGATGAGCTCAACGAGAAGCTCGCCAGCCTCAAGGAGGAGCTCTTCGCTCTTCGTTTTCAGCTGGCTATAAATCAGCTTGATAATACAGCTCGTCTCAAGGCTGTAAAGAAGGATATTGCACGCATCAAGACATCTCTGCGTGAGGCAGAGCTTGCTGCACAGCAGTAAGAAAGGGAGGATTTAGCTAATGTCTACTGAGAGAAACCTTAGAAAAACAAGAGTAGGTAAGGTTGTAAGCGATAAGATGGATAAAACCGTCGTAGTTGCTATCGTTGATAACGTTAAACACCCGCTTTATAAGAAGATCATCAAGCGTACCGTTAAGCTTAAGGCTCACGATGAAAACAATGAGTGCAGGATCGGTGACCGCGTTGAGGTTATGGAAACACGTCCGCTTTCCAAGGATAAGAGATGGCGTGTGACAAATATCATTGAAAAGGCTAAGTAATTTTGATAGAAGCTTAAAGCTTGAAAGGAGGAACTCGCTGTGATACAGATGCAGACTTATCTTAAAGTCGCTGATAACACAGGCGCTAAGGAGCTTATGTGTATCAGAGTTCTGGGAGGTACACGCAGAAGATATGCAAATATCGGCGATGTTGTAGTTGCTTCAGTTAAGAAAGCAACACCCGGAGGCGTTGTAAAGAAGGGCGATGTTGTAAAGGCAGTTATCGTTCGTTCAGCAAAGGGTCTCAGAAGAGAGGACGGTACTTACATCCGCTTCGATGAGAACGCTGCTGTTATTATTAAGGAAGACAAGAACCCAAAGGGAACCCGTATTTTCGGACCCGTTGCTAAGGAGCTCCGTGAAAAGGAGTATACAAAGATCCTCAGCCTCGCTCCTGAAGTTCTTTAATGGAGGTGTCATTCGATTATGAGTAAAGTACACGTTAAAACCGGTGACACTGTAATCCTTCTCACCGGCAAGTACGAAGATAAATTCGACAGCAAGGGCGACAGAAAGACCGGTAAGGTCGTAGAAGTAAGCCCTAAGGAAGATAAGGTCATCGTTGAGGGCATCAACATGATCACAAAGCACGTTAAGCCTACAAGAATGGGCGAAAAGGGCGGCATCATCAGAACAGAGGCTCCCGTATACGCCAGCAAGGTACAGCTTGTTTGCCCCAAGTGCGGCAAGGCTACAAGAATCGGCCACGTTGTAGAGGACGGCAAGAAGCTCCGCGTTTGCAAGAAGTGCGGAAAGTCTTTTGAATAATAGTAAAGGAGAAACGACATGGCAAGTTTAAAGGATTTTTATGTTAGCGACGTTGCTCCTGCACTTATGAAGAAGTTCGGCTATAAGAGCGTAATGCAGATCCCCAAGCTCGACAAGGTAGTAATCAATGTCGGCGCAGGTGAAGCAAAGGACAACGCAAAGGTCATCGACGCCATCATGACCGATCTCGCAGCTATCACAGGTCAGAAGCCTGTAGTGTGCAGAGCTAAGAAGTCAGTTGCAAACTTCAAGCTCCGTGAGGGTATGCCTATCGGCGTTAAAGTTACTCTCAGAGGCGAAAGAATGTATGAATTCGTAAATAAGCTCTTCAACGTTGCGTTCCCCCGCGTTCGTGACTTCAGAGGAATAAGCGCAAATTCATTCGATGGCAAGGGCAACTATTCAACAGGTATCAAGGAACAGCTCATCTTCCCTGAGATCGAGTATGACAAGATCGACAAGGTAAGAGGTATGGATATCAACTTCATCACAACAGCACAGACTGATGAAGAAGCTCGTGAGCTCCTTTCACTTCTGGGTGCTCCATTCATCAAGTAATCAGGGAGGAAAAGAAATGGCTAAGAAGGCAATGATCAATAAGCAGCAGAGAACTCCCAAGTATTCCACAAGAGCTTACAACAGATGTAAGATCTGTGGCAGACCGCACGCATATCTCAGAAAGTTCGGCATCTGCCGTATCTGTTTCAGAGAGCTTGCACACGACGGTCAGATTCCTGGTGTTAAAAAGGCAAGCTGGTAAAATACAAGAAGGAGGTCATTCGGCATGCAGATAACTGATACAATCGCTGATCTTTTAACAAGAATTCGCAATGCGAATACTGCTAAGCGCGCCACTGTTGACGTTCCCGCTTCAAGAGTAAAGAAGGACATCACACAGATCCTCGTAGACGAGGGCTATGTAAAGGGCTTCCAGCTCATCGAAGACGGAAAGCAGGGTGTTATCAGGATCACGCTTAAATACGGCGACAACAAGTCTCCCGTTATAACCGGACTCAGAAGAGTTTCAAAGCCCGGTCTGCGTATCTACTCAAGCTGCGCAGATATGCCTAAGGTAAGAAAAGGCCTTGGTATTGCAATCGTTTCAACTTCAAAGGGAATCGTAACCGACAAGAAGGCAAGAGAGCTCAACGTCGGCGGCGAGGTCCTCGCATACATCTGGTAAGGAGGATATCGATCATGTCAAGAATCGGTAAAATGCCTATAAGCGTTCCTGCAGGTGTAGAAGTAAAGAATGAGAACAATCTTCTCACTGTAAAGGGACCTAAGGGTGAGCTTACAAGACAGTTCAGCCCTGAGCTCGGCATAGAGGTCGAGAACGGCACTATAACAGTTACAAGACCCAGCGACGACAAGCGTCATCGCTCACTTCACAGTCTTACAAGAACACTTATCAACAACATGGTTGAGGGTGTAACAAACGGATATTCCAAGACTCTCGAGATCGAGGGTGTCGGCTACCGTGCTGCAAAGAGCGGCAACAAGGTAAATCTTAACCTTGGCTTCTCACATCCTGTTGTACTTGAGGAAACAGACGCTATCAAGCTCGAAGTTCCTCAGCCCAACAAGATCATCGTAAGCGGTATCGACAAGCAGGCTGTAGATCAGTTTGCAGCTGAGATTCGCGAAAAGCGTCCCCCTGAGCCTTACAAGGGCAAGGGCATCAGATACGAAGGCGAGCATATCATCCGCAAGGAAGGTAAGGCCGGTAAGGGCAAGAAGTAATTAAAAGGAGCAAATTGCTATGATTAAGAAATTTGACAGCAATAAGGCAAGATTAAAGAGACACCGCAGAGTTCGTGCAAAGATCTCAGGAACTCCCGAGCGTCCCCGTCTCAATGTGTTCCGTTCAACAAAGCACATCTATGCTCAGCTCATCGATGATGTAAACGGTGTTACTCTTGCTTCTGCATCAAGTATGGATAAGGGCTTTGAGGGCAACGGCGGCAACGTTGAGGGTGCCCGCAAGGTCGGCGAGATGATCGCTAAGAACGCAGCTGATAAGGGAATCAGCGAAGTAGTTTTCGACAGAGGCGGCTACCTCTACCACGGCAGAGTCAAGGAACTCGCAGAGGGTGCCCGTGAAAACGGATTAAAGTTCTAAGAGGGAGGTAAAACAATGGCTAATATTGAAACACAGGCTCCTGAGTTCGTTGAGAAGGTCGTAGCTATCAACCGTGTATCAAAGACAGTTAAGGGCGGACGTATCATGAAGTTCTCCGCACTGGTAGTTGTCGGCGACGGTAACGGAACAGTAGGCTTCGGTCTCGGAAAGTCAGGAGAAGTTCCCGATGCTATCCGTAAGGGCATCGAGGACGCAAAGAAGAACCTTGTAAAGGTTTCTCTCAAGGGTACTACTATCCCTCATGAAATCGTTGGCGCATTCGGCGCAGGCAGAGTTCTCATGAAGCCCGCTGCACCCGGTACCGGCGTTATTGCAGGCGGTCCTGTCCGTGCCGTGATCGAAGTTGCAGGCATCAAGGACATCAGAACAAAGTCACTGCGTTCAAATAACCCCTGCAATGTAGTAAGAGCTACAATCAACGGCCTCGTAAACTGCACTTCCGCTAAGGATGTTGCTGCTAAGAGAGGAAAGTCCGTTAAGGAAATATTAGGTTAAGGAGGCAGTAAGAAATGGCAAAGAATATCAAGCTCGTAAAGAGTCTCATTGGTAGAAAGCAGGACCAGATCGCTACTGCTCAGTCACTTGGCCTCAAGAAGGTCGGAGATGTTACAACACAGCCCGACAATGAGCAGACGAACGGAAAAATCAAGAAGATCTCACACCTCGTTGAGGTTACAGAAGCGTAAACAAGGAGGTGCAACGGTATGAAGATACATGAATTAACACCTGCGCTCGATTCAAACAAGGCTGTAAAGCGTATAGGCAGAGGCCACGGTTCGGGCAACGGCAAGACAGCAGGCAAGGGCCATAAGGGTCAGAATGCCCGCAGCGGCGGCGGCGTAAGGATCGGCTTTGAAGGCGGTCAGATGCCCCTCGCAAGAAGAATCCCTAAGAGAGGCTTCAATAACATCTTTGCAACAAAGTATGCTATCGTTAACGTATCCGATCTTAACAAGTTCAAGGACGGCACAGTAGTAGACACAGAGCTTCTCGTGGCTTCGGGTCTCGTTAAGAAGGTTTATGACGGAGTAAAGATCCTCGGAAACGGAGAGCTTTCCGCTAAGTTAACTGTAAAGGCTGCTAAATTCTCACAGAGCGCTATCGAAAAAATAGAAAAGGCTGGCGGGAAAGCAGAGGTGATGTAATGTGTTTCAGACCTTGAGAAAGGCATGGGGCGTCCCCGAGATCAGAAAAAAGATCTTATACACATTATTCATGATCATCCTGTTCAGATTTGGCTGCGCAGTAGCAGTTCCTTATCTGAATTCCGATGTCGTAAAGACATGGATGGATACAAAGGCTTCCGACGGAGGCTTCCTGGACTATATGAACACCATCACCGGTGGTGCTATGTCTCAGGCTACTATGTTTTCACTTTCGATCACACCATTCATCAACGCTTCCATCATCATGCAGCTGCTGACCTATGCACTGCCTCCTCTCGAGCGTATGCGCGATGAGGGCGAAGAGGGAAGAAAGAAGATCGACAAGATCACAGCATTCGTTGCTATGGTCCTTGCAGTAGTAATGTCCTACGGATATTATCTCATACTCAAGCGTATGAACGTTGATGCTGAGGACGGCGGAGTGCTCCACGCACTCAAATACAGCAGCGGCGGAGAGGGCGCTTTCGCAGCCTTCGTTATCATCGCTTGCTTCGTAGCAGGTGCTCTCATCGTTGTTTGGATGGGTAACAGGATCAGCGACAAGGGTATCGGAAACGGTATCTCTGTGCTCCTCTTTGCAGGTATCGCAGCAAGATTCCCCACCGACGCAGCCCTTCTCGTAAAGCTCACTAAGGATAACCCCAGCAAGTACCTCTTCGTATCACTGGGCTATCTCTTATTCATAATCGCGGAGATCGCTTTCATCGTCTTCATGAACGAGGCAGAAAGACGTATCCCGATCCAGTACGCTAAGCGCGTAGTCGGCAGAAAGCAGTACGGCGGACAGAAGACACATATCCCGATAGAGGTCATCATGAGCGGCGTTATGCCTATCATCTTCGCTATGTCGTTTATGTCTCTTCCCCAGACCATCCAGCTGTTCGCAGGAGAGCCTACAAAGACAAGCGGTTTCTATTACCACTTCTGTAAGTTCTTCAGCACAAGAAACTGGAGCTATGCAGCTATCTACTTCCTGCTCATCATTGCGTTCAACTACTTCTACGTTTCAATCCAGTACAACCCCGTTGAGATCGCAAACAATCTCCGTCAGTCAAACGGCGGTATCCCCGGTATCAGACCCGGTAAGCCCACTTCCGATTATATCCAGAGAGTCCTCAACAAGATCTCTCTCGTGGGTGCGATCTTCCTGGGTATCATCGCTGTTATCCCGATCTTCATCTCGATGGCAGACGAGCAGCTCAGATCACTTTCAATGGGCGGTACTACGATCCTTATCGCAGTAAGCGTTGCGCTTGAAACTACAAGAACACTTGAATCACATCTTATGATGCGTCATCATAAGGGCTTCTTACAGTAAAGGAGGACCGACACATATGAACCTTATCTTTTTAGGCGCCCCCGGCGCAGGCAAGGGTACTCAGGCAGAGGTTGTTTCCGACGCTCTGAATATTCCTCAGATCTCTACAGGCAATATCCTCCGCGAAGCCGCCAAGAACGGCACAGAGTACGGCCTTAAGGCTAAGGCTGCTATGGACGCGGGTGCTCTCGTATCAGACGATATCGTTATCGGTATCCTGAAGGAGAGGATCGCTGAGGACGACTGCAAAAACGGTTTCATCCTCGACGGTTTCCCGAGAACGGTCCCTCAGGCAGAGGCTCTTGACAAAATGAACATCCAGATCGATAAGGTAATCGAGATCAGCGTTCCCGATGAGACTATCAAACAGAGAGTCTCAGGCAGAAGAGTCTGCCAGGGCTGCGGAGCTTCTTACCATATCGAATACAAGCCTACAAAGGTCGAGGGTGTTTGCGATAAGTGCGGCGACAAGACTATCGTTCGTAAGGACGATCAGCCCGAAGTCGTTCTCGACAGACTTGCAACTTATCACGAAAAAACAGCTCCTCTCAAGGACTATTACGAGAAGCAGGGCAAGCTTGTCACTGTTATCGGTCAGGAAGAGGTCGCTGATACTTCTAAGCTCACTCTGCAGGCAGTAGGAGTCGAGAAGTAATGAGCATAACTATCAAATCAAAGTCCGAATTAGCCATAATGCGTGAAGCGGGTAGGATTACCTGCGGCGCAATATGGTATGCGGGCGAAAGATTAAGAGCAGGAATGTCAACACTTGACGTTGATAAGCTGGTCGGCGAGTATTACGCCCGCCACGGCGTAAAGTCCTGCTTCAAAGGCCTTTACGGATTTCCCGGGAACGCTTGTATCTCGGTAAACGAGGAGATAATCCACGGTATCCCCAAGGCAAGCCACAGACTTAAAGAAGGCGATATAGTAAGCATCGACACGGGAGCTGCGTACAAGGGCTTCAACGGAGACAGCTGCTGGACCTTCCCTGTTGGCAAAATTTCTGATGAAGCTAAAGCATTGCTTGAGGTTACAGAGCAAAGCCTTTACGAGGGCATAGCTCAGGCTCAGGTTGGCGCAAGAGTCGGAGATATTTCTCATGCTGTTGAAGAGTATTGTGCTTCACGAGGCTACGGAATCGTAAGAAATTACTGCGGCCACGGAATCGGCAGAGAAGTTCATGAATCACCCGAAGTACCGAACTGGGGTAAGGCAGGCCACGGACCCAGACTGGTTGCGGGTATGACCATCTGCATCGAGCCCATGATAAATATCAAGGGAGACGACGTCAAAGTCATGAAGGACAACTGGACAGTCGTTACAAAAAGTGGTTCACTTTCAGCTCACTTTGAGCATATGATCGCAATAACTCCTGACGGTCCCGTTATATTGACACAGCCCTGACGGAGGACAACATTGTGAAGCTGATGAAAGGCTCTGTTGTAAGAGCGGAGGCGGGAAGAGACGGCGGAGGCTTCTTCGCAGTAGTCGGTACCGATGAAAAATATTGCTTTATCGCAGACGGCAGGAGCAGAAAGCTCTCAAGCCCCAAGCGCAAGAATATAAAGCATATCCGCGTTACAGACAGTATGATCGATCTAAACGATATAACTGATAAAAAACTCAGGAACGCTCTGAAACAGTTCGGAAGCGCTGAGTAAAGGAGGTTATTCAAAGTGCCAAAAGAAGATGTAATCGAGGTTGAGGGCGTTGTAACCGACGCTCTGCCAAATGCAATGTTTAAGGTTCAGCTTGAGAACGGACACGAGGTATTATCCCACGTTTCGGGCAAGCTCAGAATGAATTATATCAGAATCGTACCCGGTGACAAGGTAAAGCTTGAAATGTCACCATACGACCTGTCAAAGGGCCGTATAACATGGCGCGTTAAGTAACAATACAGGATATTAATTATCCGCTATCCGCTAAAGGAGGTATTTTCAATGAAAGTCAGACCTTCAGTAAAACCTATTTGCGAAAAGTGCAAGGTTATTAAACGTAAAGGCAGAATCATGGTGATCTGCGAAAACCCAAAGCATAAGCAGCGTCAGGGCTGATCCCCGAGCGCATTAATGGAGGTGCAATTATAATATGGCAAGAATAGCCGGTGTTGACCTTCCCAAGAATAAGAGAATCGAAATCGGTCTCACTTATATCTACGGAATCGGTCGTCAGACTGCAACAAATATCCTCGCAGCAACAGGCGTTGACCCTGACGTAAGAGTAAAGGATCTCGCTGAAGAGGATGTAGCTAAGCTTCGTGATTATATCGATGAGCATTACACAGTTGAGGGTGACCTCCGCCGTGAAGTTGCTCTTAACATCAAGAGACTTGTTGAAATAGGCTGCTACAGAGGCGTTCGTCACCGTAAGGGTCTCCCCGTAAGAGGACAGAGAACAAAGACAAACGCAAGAACCCGCAAGGGCCCTGTAAAGACTATCGCTAACAAGAAGAAGTAAGGAGGTCATGAGCTTTGGCACAGCAGAAGGGTAAAAAAGTTGCTACTGTCAGAAGACGTAGAGAACGTAAGAATATCGAAAGCGGCGCTGTTCATATCCAGTCCACTTTCAATAACACGATCGTTACGATCACAGATACAGCCGGAAACGCTATCTCTTGGGCAAGCGCAGGCGAACTCGGCTTCAGAGGCTCAAAGAAGTCAACTCCTTTCGCAGCACAGACAGCTGCTGAGACAGCTGCAAAGGCTGCTATGGGGCACGGCCTCAAGAACGTTGAAGTATACGTAAAGGGACCCGGTGCAGGTCGTGAAGCAGCTATCAGAGCACTTCAGACAGTAGGTCTTGAGGTAAGAATGATCAAGGACGTAACACCTATCCCGCACAATGGCTGCCGTCCGCCTAAGAGACGTCGTGTCTGATCAAATTGGAGGTGTATTAAAATGGCAGTACAGAAGGAACCAATTCTTAAGAAGTGCAGATATCTGGGCATCAGCCCCGCTGTTATGGGCGTTTCCAAGAAGGAGTCAATCCGTTTCAAGAACGCAAACAACAGAAAGAAGATCTCTGAATACGGTCTTCAGCTGAAGGAAAAGCAGAAGCTGAAGTTCATCTACGGCGTACTCGAAAAGCAGTTCAGACACTACTTTGCGATCGCTGAGAAGATGGAGGGTAAGGCCGGTGATAACCTTATCACTTGTCTCGAATCCAGACTCGACAGTGTTGTATACAGAATGGGCCTGGCTCTCACAAGAAGAGAAGCAAGACAGCTCGTTGTACACAGCCACTACACAGTAAACGGCAAGAAGGTAAACATTCCTTCCTATAGAGTTAAGGTTGGCGACGTTATCGCCCTCAGAGAAAAGGACAGAACTTCCGAGAAGTTCAAGGCTACAGTAGAAGAGACTAAGGACAGACTCGTTCCTGTATGGCTCACAGCTAACAAGGATGACTTCTCCGCTACAGTAAATCGTCTTCCCTCAGCTGAGGATATTGACTACGAGGTAGCTACTCACCTCATCGTCGAGCTGTACTCCAAGTAATCAAAGGGATATACTTGAAGCGTCAGTATTCGAAATCAACATTAATTGCGAAATAGGAGGGTTTTTATGCTGGAAAAAATTAATAAGCCTGATATTGAGATCGTCGAGCTTAAAAGTGACGGCAAATACGGCAAATTCGTTTTAGCACCGCTGGAGCGTGGATACGGTATTACACTTGGAAACAGCCTCAGACGTGTGCTGCTCTCCTCACTTCCGGGTGTGGCTGTAACATCTGTAAAGCTTTCGGGCAAGGATGGTACAGTACACCATGAGTTGTCAACTATTCCGGGCGTAAAAGAAGACGTTACCGAAATAATCCTCAGTATTAAAGGACTGACGGCTAAGCTTTACGGCGAAGGCCCTAAGACAGTATATATAGAGGCAGAGGGCGAATGTGAAATTACTGCCGGCGATATAAAAACCGACTCTGAGGTGAATATCCTCGACCCCGGTATGCACATCGCTACACTGGGTAAGGACGCAAAGCTCTATATGGAGATCACCATCGACAGAGGAAGAGGCTATGTTTCCGCAGAAAGAAACAAGAAGCAGATCAACCTCCCCGTTGACGTTATCGCCGTAGACAGCATCTATACTCCTGTTCTTAAGGTGAATTACACCGTAGAGGATACACGACTCGGTCAGGTCACCGACTATGATAAGCTTACCATGGAGGTATGGACAGACGGTACGATCTCCGCTAAGGAAGCATTATCACAGGCAGCCAATCTCCTCAACGAGCATCTGAAGCTGTTTATCGACCTCTCAGAAGAGGCCGGACTGGCTGAGGTCCTTGTTGAAAAGGATGAGAAGGGTAAGGAAAAAATCCTTGAGATGACCGTTGAGGATCTTGACTTATCTGTACGTTCCTTCAATTGTCTGAAGCGTGCAGGTATCAATACCGTAGATGACTTGATCAATAAGTCTGAGGAAGAAATGATGAAGGTTAGAAACCTTGGAAAGAAGTCCTTCGATGAGGTCAAGGAGAAGCTCCGGTCACTGGGCTTTGACCTCTCCTCTGAAGAGGAATAAACCATAAAACGTGCGTTTAGCGCACCACTATAAAAAGGAGTGAATACAATGCCGGGTACAAGAAAACTGGGCAGAACATCTGATCATAGAAAGGCTATGCTCAGAGGCATGGTTACTTTCCTGCTTGAGAACGGTCAGATCGAAACTACCGTTACAAGAGCTAAGGAAGTTCGTGCAGTTGCAGAAAAAATGATCACTATCGGTAAAAATGATGATCTGCACTCCAAGCGTCAGGTGTTCTCTTACATTACAAAGGAGTCCGTTGCTAAGAAGCTTATCGACGAGATCGCTCCCAAGTATGCAGAGAGAAACGGTGGTTACACACAGATCGTTAAGATCGGTCCCCGCCGCGGTGACGCCGCTGAAATGGCTATCATCAAGCTCGTTTGATCAAAGATATAACGACAGGAGCCGTTCCCGTAAAGGGAGCGGCTCTTTTTTGCGATATGCCTATAAAAAATGCGGAAATTCGGTGAAAAAGTACTTGCAAAACTTACCGAGATGTGATATAATATCCATTGTATGAAATACAATCCCGAACGATAGGAGAAATAACATGAATAAGAAGATATTTACCTCTCTTGCCGCAGCTGCTTGTACAATGGCTATGGCAGGTTCAACTGCTCTCAATGCTTTCGCTGAGGGCGAAGCAGGTTCAGCAAGCGGTCAGCAGTCCGGCGGTATGAGCTTACTTTCAATGCCCCTTATGCTCATCGTTATGTTTGTGCTGCTCTACTTCATGGCTATCAGACCCCAGAAGAAACGCGACAGAGAGCTCAAGGAGATGCAGGAAAGCCTTCAGGTAGGCGATGAGATCGTTACAGGCGGCGGTATCGTTGGTATCGTTGTAAGCGTGGGCGAGGATACAGTCGTTATCGAGACTGGCGGCGCTAAGCACAAGCTCAGAATAAAGAACTGGGCTATCACTGAGAACGTTTCAGCTGCAGAGCGTATCAAGGAAGCTAAGGCTTCGGGCAAGAAGTCATCAGCTGTTGCTTCTGCTGCGGTAGTTGACGACGACGATGACGACGAGGCAGACAAGAAGTCCAAGAAGAAAAACAAGAAGAAGGACGACGAAGAAGAATAAAAACAAATACCTCCGCATAGAATTACACAGAATTCTATGACGGAGGTTTTTTATGCGCAGACACAGAAAGAGCCTGTGGGCAAGCGGTGTCCTCAGCATGACCGCGGCAGTGTGCTGCGGACTTACCTTTATAGCAGCGGCTGCGGTAATGTCTGCGGCGCTCATATATTATGTCATGGGAGATATGGGGCTCACTGCGGCGTTCGCAGCCTTCTCCCCGGGGGCAGGCGCCTGTGCGGGCGCCTATATCTACGGCAGATACAGGCGCAGGAGAGGGCTCTACGGCGGCTCTCTCTGCGGAGCTCTCATGTATGCGGTCATCGCGGCGGCGGCAGTAGTCTTTACAGGAGAGCTCCCGGGCATAAAAAAGCTCCTCCTGCTGACCATATGCGGTGCAGCAGGAGGAGTTGCAGGCGTTAACTCAAAACGCCCGAAAGGTCTTATGGATCAATAGTTGCCTGAGGTATCTTCCATGAGCTTGAATTCTATGTTGTAGTAGCTTACCTTGCCGTCCTTTTCAACGTGGGCACAGGTAGCAGGCACCTTGTCGCCAGCCTCATACTGGCTGCTTATGGTATCGTAGAGCTCATCGTAGGTGGTGATGGTCTTGCCGTTGATCTCGGTGATGAAGTCGCCCTCCTTGAGATCGGTGTTGGCGATGTCGCACTCCTTGTCGATCTTCTCGATATAAACGCCCTTGAAGTCATCAGGAAGCTCAAAGCCAAGCTCATCCTCGATAGTTTTAAGCTTTGCCTCCGATGCCATATCAATGAGCTGTATGCCTATCCTGAATCGGCCTGCAACGAAGCCGTTCTTTGCAAGCTCCTCAATAACGGGGTAAGCCTCGTTGATAGTGATAGCGAAGCCCAGACCCTCAAGGTCGTTGCTGACATATTTCGATGAGGTTATACCGATGACCTGACCATACATATTTACAAGAGCGCCGCCGGAGTTACCGGGGCTTATCTCGGCATTGGTCTGTATACAGTCCATCTCAAAGCCTGAGGAGTCGCTTCTTATCTTACGGTTCACTGCGGAGACGATACCGTCGGTGACGGTGCTGGCAAGGTTTGCAGGGTTACCGATAGCGATAACGGTCTCGCCCACAACAGCCTCGTCGGAGTCGCCCAGGGTAGCGGGTACCAGACCCTCGGCATTGACCTTGATGACCGCGATATCGGTCTTGGCGTCTCTTCCCACTACTTTTGCGTCGTAGAAGTCGCCGTCCATGGTCTCTATCCTGTGGTAGCCCTCTGCTTCAAGAACATGGGCGTTTGTGACGATATAGCCGTCCTCGTTGAGGACAATGCCAGAGCCTGTACCCAGGGGACGCTTTGCAGTGTAGCCTGAGTAGTCGGCGTAGGTGTATATCTTTACGATAGAAGGCCTTACGAGAGCGGCTGCTCCCTCGGGTGTATACTTGCCGTTTGCGTCCTTGTATTTCTCCGCATCGTTGGCGCCGTCGGGCTTGTGCTCCTTATAGAGCACCGCTGCCTGAGGTGAGCCTATCTGGTCCACAATTGAGTCGCTTCTGACGATATCGTGGACAATTCCGAAAATTCCGAGACCTGCGGAGAGAAGGAGGAGCACAAAGAACATCTTCTTTATAGCGGAATTGTTCTTTTCCCTGAGCTTTTCGTTATCGGGGAAGGGGATTTCCTGAGCGCCCTTTTCCAGCTCCTCAAAGCCTATCGGCTCATACATGAATTTATCATATACGGGGCGGCGGGGCTGATTATAGCCGGGCTGACCGTAGCCTGCTGACTGCTGCTCATAGCCTCCGGGCTGCTGCTGTGCGTAGCCGCTGCCCTGACGGGGATAGCTGCTCTGCTGGCTGTAGCCGCTGTTCTGACCTTGATATCCCGACTGCTGCTGACCATAACCCTGCTGAGGGCTGCCATAGCTGTTTGAGGAAGGCTGACCATAACCATTGCTGCGGGGCTCATAGCCTGATGACTGCTGCTGACCGTAGCTGTGCTGAGAGCTGCCATAGCTGTTATATGAGCTTTCCGAGGCAGGCTTCTCATGCTTTGGAATATATGGCTGCTGAGAGCTGCTGCCGTACAAATTATCTCTTTCGTCCATTGATTATCCTTTCTTTTTAGGCTGTTTCTCGGGGATCTGTATGAGAAACTCCGTATATTCTCCGTACACGCTCTTTACAACGATGTGACCGTGGTGGAGATGAACTATCTTTCGTGAGATGGCAAGGCCAAGGCCCAGACCTGTGGCGTCCTTGCCGCGGGAGGAATCGGTCTTGTAGAAGCGGTCGAATACCTGGGATATCTCGTCATTCTTGAGACCCTCGCCCGTATTCTTTATGCCTATGGTACAGATTCCGTTTATGGAACGCTCAAATCTGAATGAGAGAGTACCGCCTGTGTTTATAAACTTTACGGCATTCTCGACCAGATTGTAAACTACCTGCTGGATAAGGTCGGGATCCACCTCTGCGGACATACGATCGCTGCCGAGACCCTCTACCTCCAGGTTCTTGTCCTCTATCTTCTTCTCAAACATGAGGACGGTCTGGATAACTATCTCTGTCAGGTTCACGTCGCGGAAATTAGGTCTGAGGGTACCTGTCTCAAAGCGCGACATATTGAGCATTGAGGAAATGAGTATGCGGAGGCGCTTTATCTCCTTGGAAACAAGGACGAGATACTCGTTCTGTCTGGTCTTGGGGATAGTACCGTCGAGGATACCGTCCACGAAGCCGCCTATGGTAGTGATAGGAGTCCTCAGCTCGTGGGAAACATTGGCGATGAAGGTCTTGCTGGTCTCCTCGCTCTTTGCGACGTCCGCAGCCACAGCGTTGACGTAGTCAGCTATCTCCGGACTGGTATAGGGAACGTCTGTGGGTATCTTCTCTGAGAAGTCGCGCTTTGCATACATTTCGCTTATGCGTCTGAATTCATTCTCATAGGCGGAGAGCTTGTCGAACCTGCGCCTGATGAGGAAGAGCTGTATGACAAGGCTCAGCAGGCAGAACAGGGTGTAGAACACGGCTATCTTCACCGAGAATGAATTGATATCATTGGATTTTGCGTATATCTTTGCGAACATTCTTGAGGGCACCAGGTCATTCTCACCGCTGAGGAAGAAGCAGGTGCCGTAGAGCATATAGGGCTCGTTGGCGGAGATGCTGCTGCTCTGTATGTCAAGATAGTCCTTTTTGCTGAGGCTTTCCACCTCTGCCACAGTCATTTTTGCGCTGTTCTTTACCACCTTTTTCGGATCCTCACGGTAGTCCGCATCGGAGAGCACACAGTTGCCGTTCTCGTCATAGATATATATCATCAGATGATATTTCGATGAGAACTTCTTATGTAGGTTCTTGGTGATCTCGGAACGGGTATCCCTGGTCTCGGTATAATTGTCCTGCATACAGCTGATGAACAGGTCGCCTATGGACTGGAGCTCGTCCAGCTTTGTGGATTTATACACCGCCGAGCTTATGGTGATAAGGATCACACCGATGACGATATTCAGCGACAGGAGTATAACAGCGATAAATATGAAAAGCTTGTCATATGAGCTTTTTCTGGATTTCAAAAGTTATCACCTCATACAAAATAAGGGGACTGAGCGTCCCCCTTTATGCTTTGAAGTTAATGAGAGCTTATTCCTCTTCTTCTGCTTCAAACTTGTAGCCGACGCCCCAGACAGTCTTGAGGGTCCACTTATCGGAAACTCCCTCCAGCTTTTCGCGGAGACGTTTGATATGAACGTCGATGGTTCTGGAGTCACCGTAATACTCGAAGCCCCAGACCTCGTCGAGGAGCTGATCGCGGGTATAAACTCTGTTGGGATTGGAAGCAAGGTAATAAAGAAGCTCAAGCTCCTTGGGGGGAGTATCGATATTCTTTCCGTTGACCTTAAGCTCATAGCTGTCCATATTTACAGAGAGCTTGTCATAGTGTACTTCCTTTGACTCGGGCTCAGCCATACCTGTGCCCACACGGCGTGTAACGGCATTGATACGGGCGATTACCTCCTTGGCGTCGAAGGGCTTTACTATATAGTCATCAGCTCCCAGCTCAAGACCGATCACCTTGTCGATGGTCTCGCCCTTGGCGGTTATCATGATTATCGGAACGTTTGAGATCTTTCTGATCTCGCGGCATACCTGCCATCCGTCCTTTCCGGGGAGCATTATATCGAGAAGCACCATATCCGGGCTCAGAGCCTTGAATTTAACGACAGCGTCATCGCCGTCATGGCATAGGAGGACGCTGTATCCATCCTTTTCGAGATAAAGTCTGAGAAGATCGCATATATTCTTGTCATCGTCCACTATAAGGACTTTCGGATTTTTTTCGTTAGCCATTGTTTTAATACCTTCCTTCCGTATCAAACATTATATTAAGTTAATTATACCGCAAACAGCGGAAAATGTCAATCGAAATCTGTTATTTTTTTAAACTCGCTAAACTTTTATATATACATATTTTACAGTCTTGAAAAAGTATCACAGACAGCGCAGATAAGCTCGGTATTTGTGGGCTTTTCGTCAAGTCTGCCCTCTGTGAGCCGCATAAGGGCGCCGTTTTCGAGGATATGTGAGCCAAGATTGCGCATGGCTCTTTCCACAAGAGACGGTGAGGTGGAAAAGGCACCGGCGGTCTCCTCATAGATACCGCTCATGCCTCCCCACAGCCTTTGGGGAGCCTTCATGCACAGCTCCGCTGCTTTTGCGAGGTAGTGAAAGCCGCTGAGATTGCGGGGGAAGCCTGTTTCCTCAAGGAACAGCTCTATGCGCTCTGAGGTGCTGCTGTCGGGCATGAGCCTGAGCAGCATACTGCTGCATATTTCCGCCGCAGAGCAGGGCATTGTGAATATCCGTGCGGCGCCGGCATTGCGGAAGCTTCTGCGGAGAGCGGCTGAAGGGGAATAAAGTCCTGCAAATACGGTAACGCCGCTTTCTGACGTCTTCCTTATGAAGCCCAGAAGCTTTTCGTCGGCACGGAATGCGAATAAGAGCACAGCGGTGTGTGACTGATAGTCATACCTTTGCAGTATGCTCTGCATGGAGGGGCGGCAGCAGTCTGCGGCTATGCCCATATTTATGCACCTCTGTGCGATTATCCTGCCAAGGGCAGGGGAGCTGTCGCATATTAGCAGATGACTGCGCATGATATCCTCCTGTAGTCAAGGCTCCCGATGTAACAGGAGCCTTTGAGATATGTCTTCAGTTTTCCGACTGTGGTAAACAGAGCGGGTTTATTTTCAGATTGCTGAGTATCCAGTCAAATCTGGCGGACTTTATGATATTGCCGCAGTAGGGGCATTCTCCCTCCTGCTCCATTGAGTATTTCGCTCCGCACTTGGGGCAGGTCACCTGCTTTTTTCGAGGAAGTCCACGGAACGGGTGTAGGAGGCTCTGGCGAATTCCAGGGTGAGTTCAAGTATCTCGGGAACGGCCTTGTCTCCGCTCACCACCTCGCCTGTAACGTCGTCGGTGGTGAATTCGCAGTACTCTGCCTTCATTGACACAGGCAGTACATCTCTGTTCCTTTCGTGTCTCCAGCCTGTTATGATAACATCGCCGTACTTTATCCTTCCCGTATGAAGGGTCTGACCCTTGCGGCGGAACTCGTCTATCTGTGTCTCAAGCTGCGTATACAGCGCTCCCGACACCATGGTACGAAGCTTTTCCATGTCCTTGTACTGAATACAGTCCCTGTACTCCTGATAGAATTCCCTGGCAAAATCCAGAAACTCCTCAGGCACGAATGAAGCATCATATACCAGAAACTGGTTCAAATTGTTGTTCAGTCCAACTGCCCTGTACGGAGAGTCGGGACCGCTGCTCATATACTTTACCAATGCAAGGATAATAGCTACCATAAATGCTACAGGCGCCAAAAGAACCAGCAGAAATGTTATTAAAGCCATGATATGTCCTCCATGTTTATTGTGAGATGCTCCTGATATTGCTCAGCGCCCAGGCAAAGGTATCATTGTGGAGTACGGAGCCGCAGTATTCGCATACCGCAGAGTGCTCAATGTCCACGTTTGCGCCGCAGTAAGGGCAGGTCAGCGAGACCGTGCCCGTCAGCCTTTTTTGTGGAAGTGCCTGTTTTTCTTACCAGTGTCCATTCGTAGGTAACGAACTTCTCCTTCTTGTCGCTTCCGCGGATGACAGCGCCTGTGCGGTCGTTCTTTACATAGTCCACTGTCCTTGTATTCAGGCGGGCTTTTATGACGTCTGTATCATTTTCCCGCTTCCAGCCCATGATGTCAACGCCAAGAACTGCTATGCGCTCTATACAGTTGGTCACATGGCTGTCGCGGAAGCGCTGGAGCTGTCTGTCCATCTGATCATATAATTCTTCGGTAAAGTATGGGCGGAGAGGAGACAGGTCCTTCTTCTGCCAGTTGTTCTGAAGCTGTACATAGAGGTTTGAGAGCTTCTCCTTGAACTCAGATGGTGCAAAGGAGCTGTCGTACCTTATGTAGTCATTTATGGGGGAAAGCTCGGGAATAGCTGCCTGGATCTGTTCTTCCACATGGATCCTGGCAGGTGAATCCGATCGTAATTTGATGACCCCGCGGATCGCCTTTACAATGAATACGATGAAAACGATCAGTATAAATAATATTTCGGGATCGTCTTCAAAGATGAGACTGACAGTGCTGCTGCGGTCAGGGGCTCCTATAGCGCAGGCATTTGCGGGAGTTGTCATAAGTGCCGTTATAAGAGCTGTCATTGGTATGAAAGCGAATGTTTTTTTTCATTTATATTCTCCTGAATGATTTACTCAGACCGTTCTCTGAGAGATGCCCTTTATGGAGTTCACAGCCCAGTCAAAGGTATCTGTGTGGAGCACAGAGCCGCAGTATTCACATACCGCAGAGTGGTTTATATCCACATTTGCTCCGCAGTAGGGACAGGTCTGTGAGGTCGTGCCTGTTGAGCGTGCAGTGGTGACGCCTGTAGTCCTTACCAGCTCCCACTCATAGGTCATGAACTTTTCCCTGGTGTTGCTTCCGCGGAGGATATTGCCTGTGCGGTCGTCCTTTACGTAGTCAACTATCCTTGTGTTGAGACGGGCAACCATTACGTCCATATTGCCCTCACGCTTCCAGCCCAGGAGTTCAACGCCAAGAACGGCGATACGCTCTACATAGTTGGTCTGGTTGTTCATGCGGTAGTACTGGAGCTGTCTGTCCATCTGCGCATAGAAAGCATCGGTAAAGTATGGGCGGAGAGAGGATATATCCTTTGCCTGCCACTGGTTCTGCATTCTCACATAGAGGTTGGATAGCTTCTCCTTGAACTCAGAGGGAGAGAATGCGCTGTCCTGCATTATGTAGTCGGTTATGGGCGATAGCGCCGGAGTTGAGGGGGAACGGTAGACATTCTGCCGCGGCGGAGTGCCCTTAGATGATATGCCTTTTATCAGATTGATGATAATTATGGCTCCCACAATGATAATGATGAAGAGAAGATCACCGGCATCGTCAATGGAACCGCCGCTTCCTCCGCTGTAGGAGTAGTCGTCATCGTCGTCCCAGCCGCCGCTGTCCCAACCGCCGCTGTCCCAGCCTCCGCCGTAGTCGGAGTCTCCCGAGAAGTCGCCGAAGTCCAGGGCGCGGCTCTTCATTGGAACTATCATAAGTCCCAGGATAAGAGCTATCACGGGAATGAGTCTTAATATCTTTTTCATTTGAATACCCCCTATATCATAAATGTTTTCAGAGCGATTTCTGAGAAATGCCCTTTATATTCCTTACAGCCCAGTCAAAGCTGTCAGATGTGATCTCTGCACCGCAGAATTCGCATATGCTTGACTGGTTCATATCAAGCTTTGCGCCGCAGTGAGGACATATCTTCGGCATATCCGCAGATCTTTCCGCAGAACTCTTTACCAGCTGCCACTCATAGGTCATGAGCTTCTGGTCATGCTTGTTGCCCCTGACCAGTGAGCCTGTATTGTCGTCGGTGACGTAATCGATTATCCTTGCCATTATCCTTGCGGTGATGATATTGGTGCTGCCCTCCTGCTTCCACCCCAGAAGCTCGACATTGAGCACCTTTATATCGTCCACATGGTTGGTCTGACTCTTTTGGCGGTACCTGTCCACCTGCATATCCATCTGTGAATAGTATCCATCGGTCATGTACTGCCTTATGGGAGAAAGGTCCTTAGCCTGCCATGCCTTCTGGAACTTCACGTAAATATCGGCGAGCCAGGTCTTCATCTCCTCCTGAGAGAATGAGGGATCCACCTCGAGATATCTGCCCATGGGAGTGAGAGATTCTTTCTGCTGACGCAGTATCATTTCGTTTTTCTCCTTCTCGTGCCGTTTTACTGCTTTGTTGCGGCGTCGGTTCTCCTTTGCGCGGCGGTATGTTTTGGAAGAGTGTAAACTGTAGCGAACGACAATTGCGCCTGAGACCGCTGCTAATATGGCGATCTCTGCGGGAGATGCTTCGTCGGAGGTTCCGCTGCTTCTGTGTGAGCTCCCGTGTTCGTCATCATCATCATCGTCCCAATAATCGTCATCATCATCGTCCCAGTCATCGTCGTCATCCCAGTCATCATCGTCATCCCAGTCATCGTCGCCTGCGAAGTCACCGAAATCCAGGGCGTGCCCTCTTACGGGAGCAGCAAGGGATACCAGCATGACCGCAAGCAGGGGAATAAGTATAATTAATTTCTTCATATAGCTTGAACTCCCTATGTCGTACATTGATTACATTATACCATACTTTTCATTTTTTGTCATTTATGATAATGCTGTCACAATGTACAAAAATGGAAGCTATGTTTTGGCTATTGCTATAAAATCGCCCCGCTTCTGACGGTATAAAGCCTTTTTCAGCCTGCTCTCCACTTGACATTTCTGCGGATATATGGCATAATTTAAAATGTATAGCTATGGTATACTCGTGAGGAAGCTCCGCTTTTTACGGAGCAATAAAAAATGAGAGGAGAGTTTTACTATGCTGAAAAAACTGACAGGCGGCATATTAGCTGCTGTCCTGCTTGCTTCCAGCTCAGTGACCGCAATGCCTGCAAATATGAACAATGCGGCAGCTGCTGACAGCAAGTTCAATTACGCAGACGCACTGGACAAATCCCTGTATTTCTATGAGGTACAGCAGGCAGGACCTCTGCCCGACTGGAACCGTGTTGAGTGGAGAACAGATTCCACTATGCAGGACCCCGTTCTCGGCGGCTGGTACGATGCAGGTGACCATGTAAAGTTCAATCTTCCCATGGCTTATTCGGCTTCTATGCTGGCATGGGGACTTTATCAGTATCCCGAGGGTGTCGAAAAGGCGGGACTGAAAACAACTTATGAGAACAATCTGGAATTCGTTCTGGACTATCTCGTTGACTGCGATAAGGGCACTGAGGTAGTTTATCAGGTAGGTATCGGTAAGCACGACCACACATGGTGGGGCCCCGTTGAACTGCTTGAGTACGGTATGGAGGACAACTCCCATTCAGTTGCAGAGTCCCGTGCAGCTCTGAAGGGCTCAAAGGGCTGCTGTGCGGTTATCGGTGAAATGGCTGCGGCTCTGGCATCAGGTGCAGCTGCACTTGACGGCACTATCTCAGCTTCAAAGAAGGCTGATTACCTCAAGCACGCTGATAATATGTACAAGATGGCTAAGGCATCGCCTGACGATTCGGTGTACAACGACAGCGACGCATCGGGCTTCTACAGATCGAGCCACTGCTACGATCAGCTCTTCTACGCTGCAAACTGGCTCTATATCGCAACAGGCGATGATACATACCTTGCAGATGCAAAGAGCTTCTTCCCCAATCTGGACAGAATGCGTGGCGAGGGCGACGTTATCGCCTATGGCTGGAGCCACTGCTGGGACGATAACCTTCAGGGCGCTATGCTGCTCTACGCTATAAATACAAATGACGCTGACGCTATCAAGCACGTCAAGAAGCACTGTGACCGCTGGGTAAACGGTGACGAAGCAAAGAAGATCCCCGGCGGACTCCGCTGGCTGAGCAACTGGGGCTGCCTCAGATATGCAAACACAGCAGCTTTCATCGCTACCGTTGCAGCTGATACAGTTCTCAAGTCAGAGGCTTCGACCTATACGGATTTTGCAGAGACACAGCTGAACTATGCTCTGGGCGATAACCCGAACAAGCAGAGCTATCTCATAGGCTTCGGTGATAAATATCCTCAGAATCCCCACCACCGTACATCTCACGGCTCGTGGAAGAATGATCTTGCTGTTCCCGGATATGCCCGTCATATCCTCTACGGAGCTCTCGTAGGCGGTCCTAATGAGGACGGATCATATACCGATAACCGTCAGGACTTCATCAACAACGAGGTTGCTACAGACTATAACGCAGGCTTTACAGCTATGCTCTGTAAGATGATCGACAAGTACGGCGGCACAAAGGATCCTTCATTCCCTCAGCCCGAAAAGCACGACGGTCCCGAGTTCTACGTTGAGGTGCTCTCAAAGGGCGGAGACGCCAGCGGACAGACAGTCAGCTTCAAGATGACCAACCACTCCGCATGGCCTGCAAGAGTTCAGGACAATCTTTCGTTCAGATACTTCATGGACCTCAGCGAGGTCATCGCAGCAGGCAAGAAGCCCGAGGATCTGGTTATCCGCTGTGACCGCGACCAGGCAGGTATGTACGCAGGCAAGGGATATAAGGCTGCCGAGATCTCAAAGCCTATCCAGTACAGCGGCAACATCTACTACATCGAGGTAAAATTCCCCGACGGCCGTGTTGTTCTTCCTATTTCCGAAGGACAGCAGCAGTGTGAGGAGCTCATCGCATTCGTAATGCCCGATTACGGCAGCGGCTGGGATTCATCAAATGACTTCTCTGCAAAGGCGCTGGGCAAGACCACAACAGGTGCAGACGGCTCTTCAAAGGGCGTAATGTCACCTTATGTTCCCGTTTACATCAACGGCAAGCTCTACTACGGTGAGGAGCCTGACGGCACAAAGGCTGACGGCATGGGCGGCACAGGCAGCGATACTCCCAAGACCACAACTACCACAAAGCCCATCGTAACAACTACCACTACAACTACAGCTCCCGAGCCTACAACAACTACTACGACTACAACAGCTCCCGTTGTTGATCCCGCAACTACGACAACAACGACCACTGCTCCCGTCAATGACAATGTACTCTACGGCGATACCAACTGTGACGGCAAGGTAGAGCTGGCAGACGCTATCCTTATCATGCAGAGCCTTGCAAATCCCGACAAGTACGGTCTCCAGGGCTCAAATGACAAGCACCTGAAGGATCAGGGCAAGCTCAACGGCGACGTTGACAAGTCTACAGAGGGACTTACCTCGAATGACGCCCTCCGCATTCGGGAGTATCTGCTCCACAAGATCTCAAATCTTGATCCCACAAAGGCATAAATAAACCGAAAGCTCCCCGAAAGGGGAGCTTTTTATTATCTGCACAATTGTGATAAGACTTTATTGTGCATTGTGACAATTTCATCCGGGGGTATTGACAAGTATATCGCAGTGTGATATACTTATATCACAGTCGGATATATCGTACTGCGATACATCGTGACGAAATATATTGGGGAGGTAATCGTGACAGACAGATTGAAACGAGTCTACATCCCCATGTCGGAAACCGCCTTCTATATACTGTTCTGCCTCCGTGATGAGATGCACGGCTACAGTATAACCCAGAGGGTAAAGGAAATGACCGACGGGGAAGTGGTCATAACCGCGGGAACTATGTACGGAAGCCTGTCAAAAATGGAAAAGGACGGGCTAATAAGGTTTATCCGCGAGGAGGATAAGCGAAAGCTCTATAAGATAACCGAACTTGGAAACGAGATACTGGAGATAGAGATCGCCCGTATCAGGCGTTTGTACCGGAATATAGGAGGAAAATGAGATGAGTGACAAGGCAAGGATGACTACACATAAGGTGTTTCTGCTTCCTGACTATGAAAAGGAAGGGGAGTACCTCACAAAAATGCACAGCGTTGGCTGGAAGCTTGAGAGAGTATCGGGATTTTCTCAGCATTTTGTAAAGTGTGAGCCCGAAAATGTGGTGTATAAGCTGGACTACGCCGCAAATACCACAAACTATCCCGAGTACATAAAGATGTTCGCGGACTACGGCTGGGAGCACTGCGGCAGGGTAATGGGCTTTGATTATTTCCGCAGGAACGCTGACGGGCTCTCCGAAGAAGAAATGGAGATATTCAGCGATCCCCAGTCAAAGCTGGACATGATGAAAAGGGTGATACTCACCAGAATGACGCCCCTGCTCATCATATTCTTCATGGGGATACTGCCCAATATGTATATGATCGTCGTTAATTCCATGAATTGGGACCGCTCAACACTTCTTTTTCTGGCGGTTTTATATCTGGGAGTGTTTGCATTGTATGTTTCCATATTCATATACTGCATCAGAGGGTTCAGGAAGCTGAAAAAGAAATACACGGAATAATTAAAAATCTCAGAAGCGCAAGTTAATGAGGTAAATCAAAATTTAGCTTCGCTAAATTTTGATTTGAGTTTAGAGTTGAGAGTTTAGAGTTGAAAGTTGTGGAGTCGCCTGCGGCGACAATATTTAAATATTGTGAGCGAAGCGAACACATTAACTCTCAACTCTCAACTTTC
>Ga0116172_10000104_pt1 | contig 89066 bp, 70 predicted proteins | sample AD_UKC083_MetaG_FD_89799 | JGI IMG/M metagenome (GOLD analysis project Ga0116172, IMG submission 89799) | Active sludge microbial communities of municipal wastewater-treating anaerobic digesters from USA - AD_UKC083_MetaG | ecosystem: Engineered > Bioreactor > Anaerobic > Digestate | place: USA... | reverse complement strand
TTGCTTGATATGTACCCTGCCTGCCCAAAAAACTTTATTCAGTGCCTTATTTACACCATATCCCAATACGTTAGAGGTATAGCCGATTTGCATCCATTGTATTTGCGATTTCGTGTTTTCTGTGTCTTTTGGTTGAGCGGACAGATTGTGTGAAATGATGAAAACTGTCAGCGTGAACAGAATCAACTTCAGTCTGTTTGTTATTTCATGCATTATTTAGCTTTTCATGAGAGTTTTGAATACTCATAGATGATTTCAGCAGCTCTTTTAGAGGTACCCGGTTTTCCCAATTTATCTCTTAATTCTTTGTAGGAAAGAATTATTTGTTTGCGATATTTTTCGTCAAATAAAATGCGCTCAATCTCACGGGTTAAGTTTTGGGTGGTAAATAGATGGGCGTACAATTCTTTTACAATTTCTTTTTCTGCCAAAATATTGACGAGTGAAATATTCTTAGTTTTAATAAATATTTTTTTTGCCAAGTATGCTAATCGACCCAACATCACATGATAGACAACTATTTGTGGAGTCCCTATCAGTGCAGTTTCTAAAGTTGCTGTTCCGGAATTGACTATGGCCAAATCCGCATGAAAAAGTAGCTGATATGGATGATGCTTAATAATGGGGTAGTTGTGCCCATTCATATACTCGTGATAAAAAGCCGTATGCACTGAGTTAACACCTGATATAACAATCTGATATTCCGGATATTTGCTGGCGGCAGCAATCATCTTCGGTAAACAGGACGATATTTCCTGCTTTCTACTTCCGGGTAATAAAGCTATAATGGGCTTTTCATTCAGGAAGTATTTTTTCTTGAAATAATTTGTCTCTTCTGTTTTGTCAAGCTGATTGTCAACGAAATCTATAGCCGGATTACCAACATATTGTACCTCAAAATTATGAGAAGCATAAAATTCTTTTTCAAAAGGAATGATGGTGAGCATCTGTGTTACATCGCGTTTTATTCGCTTTACTCTATACGACTTCCAAGCCCATACCGAAGGGGAAATGTAATAATGAACAGGAATGTTGTTTGTATGTTTTCGAACAAACTTGGCTATCTTAAGATTGAAGCCGGGGTAGTCTATTAAAATGACTGCATCGGGTTGAAATTCAAGGATAGATTTTTTACAAAGACGTAGACTTTTTAAAATGCTTGGTAGATTTTTCAAAACTTTCCAAAATCCCATGTAGGCTAATTCTTTGATATGTTTCACAGGTCTGACTGCTGTGGCTGTACGCATCAAATCTCCACCAAAAAATTTGAATGTAGCTTCAGGATCTAATTTTTTTAATTCTTCTATGAGGGATGCTCCGTGTAAATCTCCGGAAGGCTCTCCTGCAACAAGAAAATACTTCATAAGTAATTTATTTGAATATTATTTTATTTATTAGTTTATCCTGCCCATCCTTCTCTGTCTAAATTTCTATAATTAATAGCTTCAGCGATGTGATGAGTGCATATTTGTTCAGAATTTTCAAGGTCTGCAATGGTTCTTGATACTTTTAAAATTCTGTCAAATGCACGAGCCGACAAATTTAATCTTTTCATGGCATTTTTCAATAGTTCTGTCCCGGTTTTATCTATTACAGCATATTTTTTCTGTAATTTTGTGGTCATTTGTGCATTACAGTAAACACCTTCTATGTTTTTAAAGCGTTCTTCCTGAATCAACCTTGCCCGTTTTACCCGCTCTCTGATTTGTTCACTTTTTTCTGCATCTCGTCTTTCAGACAATTTTTCAAAAGGAACAGGCACAATTTCTATATGTATGTCTATCCTGTCTAAAAGTGGTCCCGAAATCCTGCTTAAATATTTTTGAACTGTCCCCGAAGGACATACACAGGTTTTTTCAGGATGGTTATAAAAACCGCAAGGGCACGGATTCATGGAAGCTACCAACATGAAGCTGGCGGGAAAATCAACTGTAAACTTTGCTCTTGAAATGGTAATTTTTCTATCTTCCAGGGGTTGTCGCATCACTTCTAATACGGTGCGCTTAAATTCCGGCAATTCATCTAAAAACAGCACTCCGTTGTGTGCCAATGATATTTCACCCGGTTGCGGGAAAGCACCTCCTCCCACCAGGGCAACATCCGATATGGTGTGATGCGGACTGCGAAACGGGCGTTGTGCTATCAAAGCCGAACTGTTTTCCATGCATCCTAACACAGAATGAATCTTGGTTGTCTCCAATGCTTCCTCTAAGGTCATGGGTGGCATAATGGTCGGCAATCGTTTTGCCATCATTGACTTACCTGCACCGGGTGGTCCTATCAAAATGATATTATGCGAACCGGCAGCCGCCACTTCCAATGCACGCTTTACATTTTCCTGTCCCCTTACATCCGAGAAATCAATTTCCACACAATCATGTACGTCTTGAAATAATTCATCGGTGTTTATTCTTAAAGGTTGCAATGAGGTATTGTCATTTAAGAATGCAATCACTTCCGTAAGGTCTTGAACTCCATAAACATCAATGCCGCTTACGACTGCAGCTTCTCCGGCATTTTGTCGGGGGACAATCAAGCCTTTATAACCTTCCTCCTTGGCCTTAAGGGCTATGGGCAGTGCACCTTTAATAGGTTTCATACCTCCGTCCAAGGACAATTCTCCCATGATTACATATTGTTCAATCGCATCGGATTTTATCTGACCGGATGCAGCCATAATGCCTACAGCTAAGGGTAAATCGTAGGCGGATCCCTCTTTCCTGATATCTGCCGGTGCCATATTGATGACCACTTGTTTCCCAGGCAACCTTTTTCCTGAAAAGGCAAGTGCTGAGGCAATTCTCTCATGACTTTCCCTGACTGCATTATCAGGCAAACCAACAATTAAAAAACGAATGCCCTGACTGATATTGACTTCAATAGTTACAATAGTCGCAGTGATGCCTTGTACGGCAGCTCCATATGTCTTTACTAACATAGTTAATACGGTATTAATTTTTTAAACAAACAGAATCGCCTGCGAAAATATAACCTTTTGAGGTGCAAAAGGTAAAATGTGAAAGATTTATACCTTTTACGTGAAAAATAAATGAAGAAAAACTAAGTGCTTGTCACCAACACCACCACATAAGCAGTGATGCCTTCCCGACGACCGACGAACCCCATTTTCTCGGATGTGGTGGCTTTGATGGAAATTTGATTAGGTAAGATAGCCATGACTTCAGACAAGGTGGTCTGCATGGCAGGAATATGTGGATTGAGCTTGGGTGCTTCGGCACAAATGGTACAGTCGGCATTACCTAATTCCCAACCTCTTGATCTTAGCAATTGCATGGTCTCTTTCAGTAATATTTTACTATCAATGTTTTTATATTCAACTGCCGTATCAGGGAAGTGATAGCCTATATCGCGCAAATTAGCGGCACCCAAAAGGGCATCGCAGAGGGCATGTATCAACACATCGGCATCCGAGTGACCTGCCAAGCCTAAATGGTAATCAATCTTAATTCCTCCCAACCATAATTCACGGGAAGGTGCAAATTGATGTACGTCATATCCAAATCCGACACGAATATTCACAAGGAGTTATTTGTATAAGAACCGGGGCCAAGCGAGACCGGTAAATTAACGAATCAGATTCTTTAAACCGTACAGGTCAAACGACAAAGAAAATCTCAAAGTCTGGTCGAGCGGATTTGTTTGCGCAATTGATACTACATAAGAAGCATCCAATTGGAAGACATTCAGCTTAAACCCGGCTCCGGCTGTAAAAAATTTACGATTTCCTTTGTACGCATGTTCATTGAAATATCCGGCACGGACAAAGAATTGGTTGTTATAAGCATACTCTGCACCAACAGACCAGGTAATCTCCTGCATCTCTTCTTTGAATCCACCCGGTGCATCATAAAACGACGACAGCATTCCTTGCAAGGCAGTCATATCGTTGTAATAATCTCTATTATCGGCAGTTTTCAAATAATCAACTGTAGGAACAAGATACTTATAAGCATCTGCATTGATGGATATACGCTGGTATTCATCAATCGGATACTCGAATGAGGTTCCCAACCGCAAGTTAGTAGGAATAAAGCTACTGGAAGCGGATTTGTCATAGGTTATTTTAGATCCGATATTGGATAAGTTGAAACCTAAAGCCCAATTGGCATCGCCCGAGTACACCTGTATAGGAAGTCTGTAATACATTGCAACATCCGCCCCAACAGCAATACCGGGATACACTTCAGTCCCTCCGGACATATTTTTGCCATTATTTAGGTCAGAGTAAATAAACCGTAAAGCCACCGCCGCCGAAAAATTCTCAAACAACCTTTGTGAGTATGCCACGTCTGCAGCCAATTCATTCGGATACGCAGATCCCCAATCATTACCTGACCAATCGTACATCACAATTTCACCCAAGGAAAAATACCTTAAAGATGCGCTTAAAGCCCGTTTCTCATTAAATTTCCAATAACCGACCAAATAAGATAAATTGATATCTTCCACCAATTTTCTCAACCATGGCGTAAAAGAAAATGACATCCCTGCATTGCTTTCGATGAACACATATTTTGCCGGATTCCAAAACTGCGAACTTACATCAGCAGTCGTAGCTGCTCCTACATCACCCATACCTGCACCCCGGGCTTCCGGAGAAATGGTAAGTGAGGGAACGGCAATATGAATCGGATGATTTTGAGGTTCTTCTTCCGAAAAAACGCATAAGGATATTACAGACAAAAAGACAAAAAGAGTTGCGAGCTTTCTCATTGTTATAGAATTTCTTTTATTTATGATGTTAGGAATTATATTCATTAAAACACATTAACGTAAAAAAGTCATTTTATTGCTTTGAATAGTTTTATTCTATTACAATTAATTTATTGATTTTGGAATGTGCTGTTTTGGAATCTAAACTTACGCTGACACGGTACAGGTAAATGCCTGTCGGGAGTGATCTGCCCTCAGAATCCGTTACATTCCATGTAATCTCATCTAAAGTTGATTGTGACATAGTCCATATCAGGCGTCCCGCCAAATCAAAAATATCAATTTTAGTATCAAGTACCGACTCAGGACGATCGTGTTGTATAACAAATTTGGTAGAAGCTTTCACCGGATTAGGATAATTATACACATCAAAAATCACCGGCTCTAATCCTTTCACTACTTCAAAATCAATGATTTGACTTGATGAATTGTTTTGTAAATCCCACACTTTAAAGGTAAGCGTATGTTTTCCGTTGCGTAATTCAGGAAGTTTAAACCTGACTGTCCCTTGCGTATAATCACTTTCTGCAGAATGATAGAAATCATTAAGTATATAAGACTGTTCAGAATCTTCGTCAACAATCAACGTGATATCGTGTCCGATGCCGTTTCCAACTTGATTGATACCGCTTATATCGTTTACATGAGCTATGAAAAGGGGTGTTTCGTTTACCTTGTCGCCTGACTTAAATGTCGGACTGTTCAGGTACATTTGAATATCAGGACCTTCTTCATCAAATTCTACATCCGGATTCGTTCCACCCACATAGAAATTTTCAAAATATCCTTGTGCCTCATATCCGTTATTTTCGCAGGAAGCATAATAATTAATCCGACCTGTTCCGTAATTGTATTTGATATCTTTGGGCAACATGAATACCAACTCAAATTGTCCGTCATTAACTTGAACAGCTCCGGAAAATAATTTATTCAGGCGATCCTTGTAAATTATTGTGCTATCTGCTCCATTGTTTTTGTCGTTATTCAAAGTTGTAATGCTTTGAACTTTATCATAAACTATTGCGTTTAAAACGCCATTAAAATTATCAACAAGATTATTATTTTCATCCGCAATATGGCCCTCTATTCTTGCTACCGACAAAGCCCGTAAGGTGTCATTGCCTTGCACATCTACTCCATTGATCTTATCAGTTATAATTTTATACCCAAACTTGTCGGGATAATTTAATCTTACAGACGGATCACCCATATACACATAGGACAATTTATTGATTTCATTACCAAGCTTATTTTTTGCTCTTCTAAATACTTCACCCACCCTCAAATATTCTCCGTTTTCTTTTAAAAATAGAAAATGATTAACCTCTTTATTGATATTCAAATTTTGTGAAGCATATACGGGGCGAGTAGCTGAAAAGATACCTATGCCACCTCCAATCGGATTCAACAATACCCGTTCGCCGGCTGAAGTAGATGGTAAATCGAATTGCAGAAAATTACAGGTTACTGCGACCCATAAAGGCAAGTTTTTATTAGATAGCGTTCTGACGTCTGTGGTAGTTAAAATTTGCTCATTTGTCCAGCCTGTTACACCGGCATGACCGGTAAAATCAAGAACGAACATACCGTTTCTCAACGAATTATGAAACTGGGTACGAGCAACAGGATAAGTCTCACCGCTGGCATTAATTATTTGCTGATAAGCATCCAAATAGATTTTTGTAACCTGAAAAGCCGGATTTTTTGCTGATACACTTGATGCAACAGTTTCTGCTTGTTTAGCATGCAAGGAATTGTCTCCGTCATCAGCCAAAAAGCAAAGTTGATTTTTCCAAATACCGCGATTTTCATTTTTCATGTAATTAATAGTCTTGGTCACTACATCAGTGGCTTCCTGTAGGTTGCTGACCGGGAATCTCCCAACCCCAATATCCAAGGAATGCGCCGATATGTTATCGCCATCTGTATCTTTGAGAAAAGCAAAGTAATCGTCGGTAACATATGAATTTGTTTCCACCAAAGAATTATCAGCTTGATAGGTTAGTACAAAAGGTTCTCCCGAAGATCTCAGTATTTTACGGTTATCATAAGAACCTCTTCCAAACAATAACAAGAAACTGGGGCGTTTGGTCAAATCACCTGATTCATTGGCTCTGTCGTACAACATTTTTAATACCCACCGATAAGCTGTAGCATCCGGTGTCCCGGAAGAAAACTCATTGTAAACCTGTTCGGTAGTCACTGCTTCAACCGTAATTTCTCCCCTTGCATTGTGTTCATTTGCCAATCTTTCTGCTTGCGATAAAAAATTGGGATGTGTAATGATCAGCATGTCTGCCGGAAGCATACCGTGTAAATTCTGATTGGGAACATCTCCCACAACTTCAGGTTTTGGAAACGAAGCAACTGCAGCCGGATTGAGGGCTAAATAAGCTTTATCTGATTGATTGCTGTCGTAAAAACTTAAAGTACCATTGTTTGCTTCAGCATTGATGCGACTGATATTGGTGTGATCGGTGATATCCCAAATTTGCACGTTAGATGTTGCATTACTCAGGATGAACTTGTTATAAGTACCATTGCCTAAATTATCAGGATTTTGAAAACGCATTACATCGCCGGTCATTTTCAAAGCTCTTTTGGCGTTAACTTCCAAATAATTGAGATATCCTCTTGAATTTGCGGCAGACTTATCATATGTAAGCTTAAAATTTTGTATATCTGCTTCAGGCTTAAACGTAAAAAAGCCATTTGCCCCTTTCCCTTTTTCATAATGATCATTAGATTTTGCAGCTATACTTAAGCTTTTTGTTTGCTTGGAATTTAAACTCAGATTGAAAGTGGATGGTGCGGTTGAATTGGCAGCTACATCCAATCTTACTCTCACAGAATTATCGTCTATTACAATGTTGGGAAATGAAAACTTCAAATCCAACGAGAGGATATCCCCAAAGGTTTCTCCGTAAAACACTTTGCCGGAATTTACCAAACTAACCAATTCCTTTTCATGTACAGCAAAATCTATAAAATCATTGACTTCTACAAAAGAACCGCCTGAGGGTAAATTATATTCTTTCATTTCAATTTTACGCCCGGTTCCTACATTTGAACATGTAACAAAATAATAACCGTGAGTTGAATAATGATTGAGTGTGTGTACGTATATCTGCTGCGCTGCATCATACTTCCATGAATTGACTCCTTGTGCATAAAACAAGATATAATCCCCCGTATTGAATATGCCGTCACTTCCTTTTTCCATATGGATGGCTACCTCAGGTAAATCATCAATCTTGGGATGAAGAAAATTTTGGTTCAAAAGCGCACCTCCATATCCGAAAATCTTGACGTCGGCGGGGTTATTCAAGCCCATATCTTTCAAATCATCAAAAGTTAATTTGTAAACTCCGGACTCTTCAATCTTGATTTTTACAAACTTACCTTCAGCCAATACAGAAGTGTTTTTATATGAATGTATCCCTGCATAAGTATGATAAGGACTGAGTCCTAACAAAACGAAAAGTAGAGAAATTATGATCTTATCAAAGTTGAACATGGATTTTATGTATATAAAGTTAATCACTTCAAAATCATTTAATAAACGTAATTTGTTGTTTATTGTTGTTTGAATTAAAAATTCCTAACATTATTTAATTTTAAAATCAAACATTTTTCGATCAAAAATATATCCCTCCAATCTATCGCCTACTTTCACCGGTCCGACGCCGGAAGGAGTACCCGTAAATAAAATATCTCCGATTTTGAAAGTAAAAAACCGACTGGCATACGCAATGAATGCATCAATTGAAAAAATCATGTCTTTTGAGTTTCCTTTTTGAACAGTTTTACCGTTCACGTCAAGCCGGAAATCAATATTTTGGACATTTTCAATTTCTGTTACAGACATGAAATCCCCGATCACAGCAGCATTGTCAAATGCTTTACTTATCTCCCAGGGATAACCCTTTTCTTTTAATTTCCATTGAATGTCACGCGCTGTAAAATCAACCCCAAGACCAATTTCAGCATAATAACGATGTGCAAATTTCTTTGCGATATTTTTACCGAGCCGATTGATTTTGACGATTAATTCTACCTCATGGTGCACATCATTGGAAAAATCAGGAATATAAAAGGGTCTGTTCTTCCTTAGTATTGCCGTATCCGGTTTCATAAACACCATAGGTTCTTCCGGATGGGCATGATCTAGCTCCTTGTTGTGTTCAACGTAATTTTGTCCTATCGCTAAAATTTTCATACGGCTACAAGTCAAGTTCTTTCAATGCATTCAAGCGATTATACATCACAGCAAGATGGGCATATATGGAAGTATTTTGTACGATTACATTTTCAGGAACAACAATCCTATAAGGTGTAAAATTCCAAATGGCTTTGATACCACCTTTCACCATGATATCCGATACCTCTTGCGCTTTATTCACCGGAACGGTTAATATCCCAATGTGGATACCTGTTTGTTGCTGAAGTTCTGTAAATTTATCAATATGATGAATGGGTATGTGATTGATGGAAGTCCCTGTCAGTTCCTGCTTAACATCGAATCCTGCCTTGATTTCCATACCGAATTGCTGTAGTCCGTTGTCGTGCATGAGGGCACCACCCAAATTACCCACCCCAAAAAGATAAGCCTGATGCGAATCTGTAAAACCAAGAAAATGTTCCAATACTGCAATTAACTCATTGACATCATAACCGACACGCGTCCTGCCGGATATTTTGACAAATGACAAATCTTTGGCAACCATCGAAGCATCCACAGCAATACTTTTTGCAATACGAGTTGACGACAGGAATGACTCACCCTGCTGCAAAGCCAGTTTTGCAAAAGCCAGGTACCAGGGTAGTCGGCGCAAAGTAGGCTCCGGAACATGAAACTCGATAGTGCTTTTTAAATGAGGCATTTATCTCTTAAATCTCTTTAATGAGATTAGTCTGCAAAAATAGTCAATTATTTTAATTAATTTTGCACATTTATTATTTTAAGCATAATTCATGGAGTATATTTTTAAAGAAATCGAAGCCAAATGGCAAAGATACTGGCAAGAAAATAAAACTTATAAAACTGAAATTAATCTTGACAAGCCTAAATTCTATGTATTGGATATGTTCCCCTATCCATCGGGGGCAGGTTTACATGTGGGACATCCGCTCGGATATATCGCTTCGGATATCTACAGTCGCTACAAAAGATTGAACGGTTTCAATGTGCTTCATCCCATGGGTTATGATGCGTACGGACTACCGGCTGAGCAATATGCCATACAGACCGGACAGCATCCTGCTGTTACCACTGAACAAAACATCAGGCGCTATCGCGAACAATTGGATAAAATCGGATTTAGTTACGATTGGGACAGGGAAATACGTACCAGTGAACCGGATTATTATCACTGGACGCAATGGGCTTTCATTCAAATGTTTAATCATTATTATGATACCAAACAAGAAAAGGCAGTTCCAATTGCAGATTTGGTAAAACATTTAGAAATACATGGTACAGAGGGTTTACAGGTTCATCAATCTCATCCCTTGGATTTTTCCGCATCGAAATGGAAGGCAAAATCTGAAAAAGAACAGCAGGAAATTTTATTGAATTATCGCATTGCTTATCTTGCTGATACAAAAGTCAACTGGTGTCCTGCGCTGGGTACCGTCCTTGCAAATGATGAAGTCAGCGAGGGCTATTCCGTGCGTGGCGGCCATCCGGTTGAGCAAAAAATCATGCGTCAGTGGAACTTGCGTGTTTCTGCTTACGCTCAAAGATTGTTAGACGGGTTGGACACCCTCGATTGGACGGATTCTTTGAAAGAAACGCAGCGAAACTGGATAGGCAGAAGCGAGGGTGCCGAGATGAAATTCTTCCTGAAAGACAAAGACATCAGCTTTGATATTTTCACTACGCGCGCCGATACCATTTATGGAGTTACTTTCATGGTGTTGGCTCCTGAAAGCGAACTGGTGGATGTTTGCACCACACCTGAGCAACAAGCAGCGGTGCAAAACTATTTAGACGAGACTAAAAAACGCACTGAGCGCGAAAGATTAGCTGACAAAAAAGTAAGCGGCGTTTTCACCGGCTCCTATGCCATTAATCCGGTTAGTAAAACCGTTATTCCCATTTGGATTTCCGACTATGTGTTAGCAGGCTATGGTACCGGTGCTATCATGGCGGTGCCTGCGCACGACAGCCGTGACTATGCTTTTGCCAAACATTTTGATTTGCCCATTATTCCTTTGATAGAAGGTTGTGACGTTTCGGAAGAAAGTTTCGATGCTAAAGAGGGCATCATGATGAATTCCGGTTTTTTAAACGGTTTAACCGTTACCGAGGCAATCAGCAAAGCCAATCAGTATGTGGAAGAGCAAGGCATTGGTAAAGTCAAAGTGAATTACCGCTTGCGCGACGCCATTTTCAGTCGCCAGCGCTACTGGGGAGAGCCTTTCCCCGTGTATTACAAAGATGATATGCCCTATGTATTGGATGAAAGTAAGCTCCCGCTGATTTTGCCTGAGGTTGATAAATACCTGCCGACAAAAAAAGGAGAACCACCTTTGGGTAGGGCTAGAAATTGGAAAACAGAAGATGGCTATCCTTTGGAACTGAATACCATGCCCGGCTTTGCGGGTTCTTCAGCCTATTACTTGCGCTATATGGATCCCAAAAACGAAAAAGCTTTGGTAAGTAAAGAGTCCAATGAATATTGGCGCAATGTGGATTTATATATAGGCGGAACGGAGCATGCTACCGGTCACTTGATTTACAGTCGTTTCTGGAATAAGTTCTTGTATGATTTGGGCTTGGTTTGCGAAGCGGAACCCTTCAAGAAATTAATCAATCAGGGTATGATTCAGGGGCGTAGTAATTTTGTATATAGAGTAATAGAAAAAAATCCCCAAGCTTCTAAAGGAGAAAAGCCGGTGCCGACATTTGTTTCATATAATTTGAAAGATAATTATGAGACCATGCAGATGCATGTGGATGTGAATATAGTGTATAACGATCATTTGGATATTGAGAAATTCAAAAACTGGAATCCGGAGTTTAAAGATGCTGAATTTATCCTGGAAGATGGACAGTACATCTGTGGATGGGCAGTGGAAAAAATGTCGAAGTCGATGTTTAATGTGGTGAATCCGGATGATATTGTTGAAAAATATGGCGCTGATACCCTGCGTTTGTATGAAATGTTCTTAGGACCTTTGGAACAATCCAAACCTTGGGATACCAATGGCATTGACGGTGTGCATAGATTTCTGAAACGTTTGTGGTCACTGTTTTATAAGGATGGAGAATCATTGCTGAACGATGAAAAGCCTACGGCTGAAGAGTTGAAAATCTTACATAAAACCATCAAGAAAATCAAATATGACATTGAAAACTTCTCATTCAATACATCCGTTTCTGCCTTTATGATTTGTATCAATGAATTGTCAAGTCTTCAATGCAGCAAAAAATCAATTTTAGAGCCTTTTGTGATTTTGCTTGCTCCTTTTGCACCGCATATCGCTGAAGAGCTTTATCGGGCTTTGGGTAATGAACATACGATTTTTGACGCAAGTTTTCCTGTTTGCAATGAGGATTATTTGGTTGAGTCAACAGCTAAGTATCCCATATCTTTCAATGGCAAAGTACGCTTCACCATGGAACTTGCGGCAGATATGGACAAGGAAGCTATAGAACAAGCTGTGTTGGCAGATGAGCAAACCATCAAACATTTGCAAGGAAAAGACGTTAAGAAGGTAATAGTGGTGCCGGGGAAGATTGTGAATTTGGTGTTTTAGGTACGGGGTGCGGGGTGCGGGTTCACGAGTTCCGGGTTCACGGGTTTCTCGCAGATTTGAAAATTAGTCTCTCGCAGATTTACGCGGATTGGATTCCCGCAGATTTGCGCAAATTTTTCGAGTGAAGCAGGCGCAGTCTTGACTTTTTTTTGCTTCGTTTTTTTGTGTCAAGACAAAAAAATGAAGAGAGATCAAGAGGTTTTGATGTATATTTTGGTTATAAAATTTATTGAATTTAATTGATATATGGCATTGAGTAAAAAAGCAAAAAAGACCTGGATTGGCATTCGTGAGTATGTCATGATTGTGTTAGGATTGCTGATGTATGCATTTGCATGGAAAGGTTTGCTGCTTCCGCATCAGATTACGGGGGGCGGCGTGACCGGTATAAGTGCATTGGTATATTATGCTACCGGTGTTCCCATTTCTGTGACATATATTATCATCAATGCTTTTTTGTTGTTGGTTGCTTTTAAAATTGTTGGCTGGCAGTTCAGCATACGCACCATCATCGGTGTTGCCTTGCTGACGTTCTTTTTAAGTATCATTCCGGAAATGCCCATTGGGACTTTTGTGAACGAAAATGAAAATTTCACTACTTTTAAATCTGCTTTTAATAAGCACATTGTCTTTTGGGGCTACTTACACTGTAACCAACACAAATGCTGATGGAGATGGTTCTTTAACTTGGGCTTTTACTGCAGCCGCTGCAGGAGATACTATTAATTTTAACTTCGATGGTACTGAATTTACTTTTCCGAGTGAAGTTACTATGAAAAGCATTACCATTGACGGTTTAAATGCTTACAACGACCAAAAAGTTATTTTTAAACAAACCGCTTCAACAAGTTATTTTTCATTAGCTTCGGGGATTACCGGAACTTTTAAAAACTTAATTTTTGATGGAACCGGTATTGCGGGGAATACCGCAATCAAAGCAGTCAATGGCTCTACCCTTACAGTTAATAGCTGTGAATTTAAAAATATCAATGCACAAACAAACAATGGAGGAGCAATGAGAGTTCAGGGTGCAGCCAGTATTGTAAATTCTTTGTTTGATGGAAATCAAACTTCAGGTGGATATGGCGGCGGAGCTATATGTATCTATCACGATGCTAACGTAGTGATTGACAAGTGTACTTTTGTCAATAATTCTTCGTTGAGCACAGCCGGATCCCCTAACCGAAGCGGTGGAGGTGCTATCGTGGTCAGAGGTACGGGTACGGCTGCTATTCCAACAAAATTAACAGTTAGCAATTCTACTTTTGCCAACAATAATTCCAGTAATTTCGGAAGTGCTATTTTGTGTTCTGTACAGAGTGGTACTAATTATATAGTAAATGTAGATATCATCAATTGTACAATTACCGGCAATGCCACTGTTGCAGCAAGTGGCGCTGTAGAAACGCATGCTAATTCTAGTGGAACTCTGAATTTAAATTTAATCAACACCATTGTAACCCATAACGTCAACAGTTCAGGTTATTCGGATGTGTTGGAAAACAAAGAATCAGCTACTGCAACTTATACAACTGAGTTATACAATACAATTTATGGTGTCAGTTCTGTTACACCCGCTGCCGGACGTAACTGTATCGCGATTGCTGATCCGGCAGTGGCTAATATTTTTGATAGTTTAGAAACTTTTGCTACTGATAAAAAGCGTCCCGTACTCACAAACGTTTCAGGGCAAAAAATTGCAGCTATCCCTCAAAACAGCATTGCCAACGGTGCCGGTATTGCTACTTTAACAGGATTTACTATCCCAACAGTGGATCAGGTAGGGTATGATCGCCCTGCAACACCTTCGATTGGGGCAGTAGAATATCATATTCCAACAGGTGTTTCCGATGCGGTTAATACCGAACTAAAAATGATGACAAAAGACAAAATAATTTCTTTTACCGGTTTGTCGGGGGTAAGTCCGGTAGCCGTGTACGGATTAACGGGTAATTTGCTGCATCAATCTTTGGTAGGCAATAATCAGGAAATTTCTCTGGATCATCTTTTAGATAATTTGGTGATTGTGCGTATAGATAATAAAAGTTTTAAAGTTTTTTTGAAATAAATATTAAACACGGCAGAGCAATAGACGGTGTCTTATAAGTGCCCAACTGCCACGTTGCTTTCGACATTCGGGCTCTGCCTTTTATCACATCATTGCCCATAGAGGGCTTCTAATTTAAAATATTATTAATTGTCATGAGAAGATATACAACACTCTTTCTGTTATTTTGCTTTCCTCTGCTTCTTGTTGCAGGAAATATTAAGTTGATGACTTATAATATTGAAACCGACAAAGGTTTTAATTTTCAATCTTTTCGCATTTCAAAGCATGCACAAGTCATTGCTTCCTGTGGTGCTGACATTGTTGCCGTACAGGAAGTTAAAGGAAATTCCAATTTTAACAACTTAAAAAGTAAATCCGGTTTATCCGGACATTGGTATGATATTGCCGGAGATGGTTACGGCATAGGTGTTCTGTGGAATGCTTCTTTAGGTACGCCAACCATTACCAATGTTAAAATTGATCCTGCACCAGGGTCCTCCGATACCGAAAGCAGGGCATATATCATTGCCGAATTTGAAGATTTTTACTTTCTCAGTACACATTTTAGTTTGGATGCCAATGACCGGGATACCATGACTGCAAGCATCATCAATTTTGCCGATACAGCCGGCAAAACGGTTTTTGTAGGAGGTGATTTCAATGCGCAACCGACCTATACAGCCATGCAAACTTTTCAAAGCAATGGTTTTAATATTCTCAATGATCTGAATCATAAAACTTACACAAGCAGTAATCCTGAATCTTTGATTGATATGATCTTAGGGTTCAGAAAAACGGCTTCAGATAAGCAATACACAATGGTTGATAGAGGTGTACCAACTCCGCCATCCGGTGTGGTTTTGAAAGACATTTCCGATCATTTACCTTATTGCGTTACTGTAGATATTGCTGATGTAAATACGAATGAAGGTTTGACCGTAACCAATACCAATGCTTCAGGTGAAGGCTCGTTTGCCCAGGCATTCGCCAATGCCGTGGCCGGTGATGTTATCAATTTTAATCTTGATAGTACGGAAATTACACTGCCGAATGCAATGGCCATGAAAAATATTACCATCAACGGGTTCAATGCATTCAACGGAGAAAGGGTAATCTTCAAACCTGCAGGAGCAGATAAAAGTTTTTTCACGCTAAGCTCGGGAATTACCGGAACTTTCCAAAACATCGTTTTTGATGGAACCGGCATATTGGGGAATTCAGCTATTGATGCAGCAAATGGCTCGACTTTGAATATTGATAATTGTGTATTTAAAAATATCAATTCACAAAACAACAATGGAGGAGCAATGAGAGTTCAGGGTGTAGCCAATATATCGAATTCACTATTTGAAGGCAATTATTCCAACGGGAGTTATGGTGGCGGTGCCATTTGCATTTACAATGCCGCTGATGTGAAAATTGAAAATTCATCCTTTGTTGGTAATCAAGGTCAGAGAGGAGGAGCTGTTATGGTCAATTCCACTGTAGGATCTCCATTAAATCTTGAAGTGTACAATTCTACTTTTGCAAACAATAGTGTGGAAGGAGCATCAAATGCACGTGGAGGTGCAGTATATCTTCAAGCTAGTTTTTCAGCAGCTACACTAATTAATTCAACATTTATCAATTGCACTTTTACCGGTAATTATGCCATAAACAATGGTGGCGGTTTATGTGCTTCTGCCTACTCGGGCAAAAGAATTAATATTGATTTGATCAACTGTATTATTGCATATAATAAGACGGGTAGCAATTCCGATATAGATGTGTGGAATTTAAATGAGAGGGTGTATTTTAATACGGCAAATAATTGTATTTACGGAACAGCAGCAGGCGGAGCTGCCGGTATTGTGTGGACAAATTCTATCCAACCGGCTGACATCAACCTTGCTGATATTTTTGAGGAGATTGAAAATTGGACAGGTAGTTTCAAACGCCCGGTCATAGCCAATATTCAAGGTTTGGAAGTCGCTAAATTATCGGAATACAGCATTGCAAGCGGTGCCGGTGTTGCTACTTTATCCGGCTTTTCCATACCGACCACAGATCAGATAGGAAATGATCGTCCCTCTACACCTGCAATAGGTGCTTTAGAAGTCATTGCTGATTTTTCTACCCGGGACATTCAGTATTCAGGTGACGAGAACTCCACCCGCATTTTTGTGAAAAACAAAACCATCTCTTTTCAAGGATTGTCCGGTGCACAAATGTTGTCAGTTTACAGCATGACCGGTAGTTTATTACATCAATCGCCGGTCAATAACCACGAATATTTATCCCTGAATCATCTTTCAGATAATTTGGTAATTGTGTGTGTTCAGGGCGAAAGGTTTAAAATTTTTCTGAAATAAAAATAAAACGTAGAGACGCCACATGTGGCGTCTCAAACATGAAAACAAACAAACAACAACGTGGGGACGTCATACCATGTGGCGTCTCAAACGTAAAAACAAACAAACAAAAAAACAAAACAAACAATAACGTGGAGACGTCATACCATGTGGCGTCTCAAACGTAAAAACAAACAAACAAACAAAAAACAACGTGGGGACGCCATACCATGTGGCGTTTCAAACACAAAAACAAAACAAACAACGACGTGGAGACGCCACATGTGGCGTCTCTACAAAATATTTTATATTTGAAAAATTGGGATAAAATGTGTTTATATTGATTATTTTTGCACAATGTTTTTCAGGTAAAAAGGCATTTTACAAGACATCATACAGTGACAAAAAAAATCGATAGTTCCCCTTTGTTGATTGATGATTACAACTACGGCTTGCCGGATGAGAGGATAGCCAAATACCCCCTGGCAGAGCGGGATCAGTCTAAGTTGTTGGTTTATCGGCAAGGCAAAATCAGCGAGGATGTTTTTATCCATGCTGCCGATTATTTGCCGGAAAACACTTTATTGGTGTATAACAATACCAAAGTCATCCATGCCCGTATATTGTTTCAGAAAGTAACCGGTGCCCAAATTGAGGTTTTTTGTCTGGAACCGGTCGCTCCTGCCGATTATGCCTTGTCGTTGGGCACAACCAACGGATGTGTGTGGAAATGTATAATTGGCAATTTGAAAAAATGGAAGCAAGGTCCCTTGACAAAATCCATTGTTGTCAATCAATACTCATTTGAGTTGACAGCTTCCTTGTTGACTTCGGAAGGCAATGCGCAACATATCAGCTTTAGCTGGAACAATCCTCATATCAGCTTTGCTGAAATATTGGAACAATCCGGAGAGATACCCATTCCACCCTATTTGCGCCGCAAAGCGGAAGAAAGCGACAAGACAACTTACCAGACTGTTTATTCGAAAATAAAAGGTTCGGTGGCTGCTCCAACAGCCGGTCTGCACTTTACCGATAAAGTGATGCGCAGCTTGAAAAAAAAGCATATTCAGACGGCCGAGCTTACTTTACACATTGGTGCCGGCACTTTCCAACCGGTGAAATCTACTGATGTAGCCGACCATCAGATGCATACCGAGTTATTTGTTGTCAGCAGAACAACCATTGAAAATTTATTGCATCGGTTGGGAAGCATTATCGCAGTGGGAACTACCACCGTACGCACCCTGGAAAGCTTGTATTATATAGGCTTACAGATTATTCAGGAAAAGGCAGTGGATAAGGGATATTTTTTTGTCAGCCAGTGGGAACCTTATCAACAAAAATCTGACATTTCGGCAGAAGCGTCCTTATTGGCAGTCATTGATTATTTAAAAATCCATAACTTGGATGCAGTTCTTGCCCGAACACAAATCATCATCCAACCCGGATATCAGTTTAAAATTATTGAGGGGATGTTCACGAATTTTCATCAGCCGAAAAGCACGCTATTGCTGTTGGTATCGGCATTTGTGGGGGAAAACTGGAAGCGGATTTATGATTATGCCTTGCATCATGATTTTAGGTTTTTGAGTTATGGCGATAGCTCTTTGCTATTAAAATGAGTGTCAGTCTGTAAACTGCTGGCAGAAATTTTGACAATGGCCGGGGTCGCGGGTTCTGGGTTCCGTGGTGCGAGGTGCGGGTTCACGAGTTCCGGGGTACGGGGTGCGGGGTACGGGGTGCGGGTTTACGAGTTCCGGGGTCAGTCTTGACTTTTTTTTGCTTCGGTCAAGAAAAAAAATGAAGAATAAATTGAATAACAATTATTTATCAATATAAAAAACAAAAATTATGATTTGGATTATCTTTATTGCCGTAGCTATAGCGAGCTTCGCTGTACAAGCCTCGTTGAATGCAAAATTTAAGAAGTACTCAAAAATACCGGTTGGACTGACCGGGAGGGAAGTTGCCTACAAAATGCTGCAGGCAAACGGCATCACGGATGTGAAAATCATTTCCACACCGGGTCAACTTACCGATCATTACAATCCCACCAATAAGACCGTTAATCTGAGCGAAGGAGTTTACAATTCAGCAAACGTGGCGGCTGCCGCAGTTGCTGCACACGAGTGCGGACATGCCGTGCAACATGCGCATGCCTATGCTCCTTTGAAGATGCGTTCAAGTTTGGTTCCCGTGGTAAACTTTGCTTCTAAATGGATGCAGTGGTTGTTGCTGGCAGGAATTATCTTTGTTGAATCTTTTCCTCAGTTGCTGTTGGTGGGAATTATCTTGTTTGCCACTACGACGCTGTTCAGCTTTATTACCTTGCCTGTTGAGATAGATGCCAGCAGGCGTGCTTTAGCCTGGTTGAGCAATGCCGGCATTACAAATTACTCAACCCAAGGACCTGCAAAGGATGCGTTAAAAACAGCCGCTTATACCTACGTAATCGCTGCTTTAGGTTCTTTGGCATCTTTGATTTATTACATCATGATTTTTACGGGAAGAAGGAATTAGCGTTGTTTGAATCCAAATCTCCTTTTCCAGGCGGGAGTTTCTTCCGCCTTTTTGATGATCTCTTCATTGTCTAAATCATCCAAATCGACGGTGACAATTTCTTCTTGCGACTCTTCTTGTGAAACGGGTTGTTGAGTTTTGATATTTAAATCCTTCTGAGAAATATGCTGTCTGGCAGCCAACAGGCTACTGATGCTGTCAGGAGCGGGAGTTTCTTTTTCAGCGGGAATCTCTTCTTCAGGCTCTTTGTCGGCTGCATAATATGCTTCTATGGACTTTTCCAGCCGGTCTTTTTCCTGATCATCCGATACAGCAACAGGTTCCGGGGTTTCTTCTATAATTTCTTCACCATCTAAACTGACCGTCCGAACGGGTTCTTTGACGGTTTTTTCTTTGCTGTCTTTCGTACCCGGCATGCCCGGAATATCCGATACATTATAACCTGTAGCAATCAGGGTAATTTTAACCTGTTCACCCAATTCGTCATCAAAAGATGCACCCCAGATTACTTGAATATCCTCTCCGATAGAAGCCATGAAATCATTGATCTGTTGCACTTCTTCCATCTTGATTTGATGTTCGGTGGAACAATACAAATTCAGCAAAACTTTGCTTGCACCCTTTACATCATTTGTTCTTAGCAAAGGCGAATTCAATGCATCGTTGATGGCTTTGGTAATTCTATTTTCTCCTGAAGCATAGCCGGTATTCATGATAGCCACGTTACCTTTATGCAAAATGCTGTAAACATCTGCAAAGTCGGTGTTTATATAACCGGGTACGGTGATGATCTCAGCAATACCCTTAGCAGCATTCGTAAGTACATCATCCGCCTTGGCAAAAGCATTTTCAAGTGTAAGATCTGGAAAGATTTCTCGTAATTTTTCATTGTTGATGACCAACAAGGCATCTACATGTTCGCTCAAAGCCAACACGCCTTTCATGGCTTGCCTGATTTTCGGATTCCCCTCGAAAGCAAAGGGTATGGTCACTATGCCGACAGTCAGGATGCCCAATTCCTGAGCGACCCTGGCAACCACCGGAGAAGCACCTGTACCTGTACCTCCACCCATACCTGCCGTAATGAAAATCATTTTGGTGTTGTCTTTCAATACTTCTTTAATATTCTCTATGGATGATTCAGCGGCTTCGCGGGCTACTTCAGGATTGCCTCCTGCACCTAAACCTTCTCCCAATTGAATTTTCAAAGGTACGGGAGAATGCCGCAAAGCTTGATTGTCGGTATTGCAAACCACAAAGGAAACATCTCTGAATCCTTGATTGTACATGTGATTAACAGCATTACCTCCACCACCTCCTACACCTATCACTTTGATGATGGAGTGATCTATCATGGGTAAGTCTACTAATGGCAATATATCATTCATATTCTGTTGTTTTTGCTTGTTGATTACTATCTCTCAATTCAGTATCATCTTCAAAAAAAGAAAAGATACCTTGCGTTATTTTCTCGGTAAATGATTTACGTTTCTTCGTCTTTTTAGGGGGATCTGATTCAACAGCCTCCTTGTTTTCCATTTTATGCTCGTGAGCAAGGATGACGGTCCCGATAATTTGAGCATACTCCAAATCATCATATTCTTCGGGTGTATCGTCGCTCAACCAGCCCGAATGATCACCTATGCGAACCGGAAACCCGGTTTTCATCTCCAGGTATTCTTTGATGTTTGTCAGTTTGGCAGCCCCGCCGGAAATGATGATGCCATTCGGTATTTCATGTTGATATGCCTGAAGTTGTTGGAAAATGGGATTAAAAATCTCATCCAAACGCGATTCGATGATCATGGCAAGAAAAGTCTTGGGCACAACCAAAGGCTCATCATTGGGGTTCTTAGCCGGTATGCGGATATGCACTTCGTTCTCAACAAAGGATTGAGAGGCAACTCCTTGCAGACGTTTAACTTTTTCAGCATGAGCTTGTGAGATGCCTACTTCTTCTATGTCTTTGGTAATATTTCCACCCCCGAAAGGCACCACTAAAAGATATTGAAGCAGTTCATGACGATAAATTGAGAGGGTAGTAAAAGTATCTCCCATATTAATGATTGCAAAACCGTTCTCCCTGTCGTCTTCTTCCGCAACTGCATAAGCCAATGCTTCCGATGCCAATGAAATATAGTCCACAGAACAATTATAAATTCGCTCCATGCACTTCTGCAATTGCAGCTTCATCAGCTCGCTTCCTACTACCAGATGGTAATGTCCGACAATATTATATGCCCTTTGACCTTCCGGATTTTCTGTTTCTTTACCGTCTAACTCATATATCAAAGGAATGGTGTCGTAGACCAACATGTTTTTGGCTTGATATGACTTTTCGCATTCCAATGCCATATCATCAATGATGTCGTCGGTGATTTCTTTGGATTTATTTAATTTTCTACTGACGGAAGCGCGTACAATCTTCATGCTCTTGCCTCCGACGGCAGTAGCTATTTGGGTGATGGGCTCCTGGAAGCCGGCGCTGTTTTGCAATTGTTTGAGTAAGGAAGTAACATTGAAGGCAGTCCCCGAGGGCTGTCCGATTATGCCATGTTTGATTTCATCGGCCATGCGGTGTTCCGACGACAACACCCTGATGCTTCCGTCTTCCAATACCTGGGCAGCAATTGCCCTGACTCCGGTAGCGGCAAAGTCAAACGCAACTAACCTGTTTATATCATCTTTTCCCCTCATATTGATAACTATTGATCTAACGCTTAATCGCTACTATTTGATTCTCAAATCTCAAATCAAGTTTTTTATATCTGTTCCATCCTGCTGCCTTAAAGCCCTGAACATAGAGCAAATACACACGATTGAGTTTCTCTGCATATCCGTCTAAGCTCCCCAGAAAGATTGTTGTATTACCCACACGCGGCACCAATTCAACCGTTTTGTCGGTATGCACATGGATTTGAGCAATTTGTGCATTCCAAAATTCGTGTTTTTCCAGGAAATCAATGAATTGAAACATCTCATTTTTTGCCATGGATTTGGTAATCCTTCCGGTGACTACCGGCACGTAGGCAGCGGCATGCAAAGATACGGGAAATATTGCTTTTTCTTCATCTACATAATAATTTTCGTTGTTGCTGACCAAAAACTTAGGTGCTCTTAATTTAACTTTCAGATAAGCTTTAGCTGAAGGAGTGTGGTAGCAAATCGCTTCTTTCACCGAAGGGTTTTCTTCAAGCAGGTATTCTATCTCATCCAACTGCAGCCGGTCAACAGACTGCCCGATAGGATGTAATCCGTTTTGATTCAGGACATCATGTATTTCATCCACTTTAATCAGCGGTACTTCTCCGTTAATGTTTATGAAAAAATCCTTACATTTTGCATCCGTATCATTTTCCGAAAAGAATCGCAAGGCAAAAATGAGATAACCCAACACTGCTACTATGCCTGTCGTTATCAGTATAAACTGTATGATGGTTTTTTTGTCAGCCACTTTAATTTTCTTTCGCTTTAATTTTCGACTTCAGCGTATCTTTAATAGCCGGAACGAGCGCCTCTATATCCCCCGCTCCTAAACTCACTATCAATTCCAAATCATCCCTTTGTTCCAACAGGGATATCAATCCGGATTTCGGACAATATTGCTTTTTATCCAGGGTCATTTTATTTAAGATCAAATCCGGGTCAACTCCGTCAATGGGCAATTCCCGCGCAGGATAAATGTCAGTCAAGATCAATTCATCCAAGGCAGAAAGCACCCGTGCAAATTCATCCGCAAAATCCCTGGTACGGGTATAAAGATGCGGTTGGAATATGCCGGTTATCTTTTTATCGGGATACATTTTCCGGATAGAAGCGATGCTCGCTGCAAGTTCATTGGGATGGTGCGCATAATCATCAATATAGACTATCGTATCCGATTGGCATAAAATATTAAATCTTCGGTACACTCCCGAAAAAGATGCCAATCCCGCACGTAACTCCTCAGCCTTGACTCCTCCCAACCAAGCCAGTGCCATGGCAGCTACGCTGTTTTCTATATTGATTTTTACCGGCACTCCTAATCTGACATCGGCAATGATTTCAGTAGGTGTATGAAAATCGAAATAAATCTCATGGGGTTTGATCCTGATGCGTTCAGCATAAAAATCACCTCCTTCATCCATGGAGTAAGTGTACAATTTTACGCCTTGTTGTAATTTAGGCTGAAGATCAATTCCTTTTTTGATGATCAGGGCGCCACCCGTTGCAACTAAGGAAGCGAATTTCTCGAAACTTTCCTTGAAAGCGTCCGGCGTTTTGTAGATGTCCAGGTGGTCAGGGTCTGCTGAGGTGATAACTGCCATATAGGGATGCAGGGTGTGAAAGGACCTGTCGTATTCATCTGCCTCTATCACCACAAAATTACTTTCTTTGGATACCAATAAATTGGTTTGATAATTATTGGAAATGCCGCCGAGGAATGCGCTGCAATCAACATGTGACTGGCGATACAGGTGTGCGGTAATGGTAGAAGTAGTGGTTTTACCATGTGTGCCGGCAATACAGATGCCCTTTTTCATACGGGTAATCTCGCCCAACAACTCGGCTCTTTTCATGATGCGGAAATCATGCTGTCTGAAATACAACAATTGCGGATGGTCGTTAGGGACCGCAGGTGTCAGTACCACCAAAGTTTTAGCGGCATCCAAAAACTCAACCGGAATATTGGCCACATGTTCTTCAAAAGAAACTGCTATCCCTTCCGACATCAATGTGTTGGTTAACCTGGTCTGCATCCTGTCGTACCCTGCCACTTCATATCCAAGCATCTTGTAGTACCGCGCTATGGCACTCATGCCGATACCGCCGATTCCCAAGAAATAATATTTTGTAAATTGATGATACATATTATTTTTTCGACAAGAGATTGCTTACTTCCTGCACAATACGTTCTGCAGATTTTTTCTCTGCTAATTTAAGAATATTTTTACTCAATGCAGCCATTTTCTTTTCATCCGATAACAAGCGCAATGTTTCAGGAATCATCTTCTCAATTGCCTCTCCATCTTTTATCAATATGGCAGCATCCTTTTTGACCAATGCCATGGCATTTTTGGTTTGATGGTCTTCCGCCACATTGGGTGAAGGCACCAATACGGCAGGTTTAGCCAACAAACACAATTCAGAGATCGAACTTGCACCGGCTCTTGAAACAACTACATCTGCCACGGCATAGGCGTAATCCATGCGCGATACAAAAGCGGTAACTACCAAATTGCGGGTTTTAAAAGCTTTGGCTGCCTGTTCGGCTTCTTCAATATAGTATTTGCCGGTTTGCCAGATCACTTGTGCCTTCGATGCAACCAAACTCTCAAGATGTGCTATCACACTCCGGTTGATGGTGCGTGCTCCCAGGCTTCCGCCCACTATCAATATGGTTTTTTTGTCAGGCTCCAGACCGAAATACGCATAGGCTTTCGGGTCTTTTGGAGCTATCGCAAATAAATCTTGTCGCACCGGATTGCCGGTCTTGACAATTTTATCTTTGGGAAAGAAACGTTCCATATCATCGTAAGCCACACAAATGCAGGAAGCTTTTTTCGCCAATAATTTATTGGCTATTCCGGCATAGGAATTTTGTTCCTGAATTAAGGTAGGAATGCCAAAAGCGGAAGCAGCACGCAATACGGGAGCACTGGCATAACCGCCGACTCCTATGGCTACGTCAGGTTTAAATGTGCGAATGATTTGTTTGGCTTTCACCATGCTCCGTGCTAAATCTAAGAGTACCTTGATATTTTTCAATAGGTTTTTTCTATCGAAACCGCTCACCGGCAATCCCTTTATAGGGTAACCGGCAGCAGGCACACGTTCCATTTCCATCCTGTTCTCAGCACCTACAAATAAAATATCCGCATCGGGATAGGTTGCTTTCAGCGCGTTGGCAATGCTGATGGCAGGGAATATGTGTCCGCCCGTACCTCCACCGCTGATGATGAACTTAGGGGAATTATCAGTTGTTTTATTCTTCGTCTTCATTCTCTTCATTCTCTTCTTCTATGACTATTTCTTCTATAAATTCTTCTTGGTTTTCACCCGTTTCTTCCTTGATCTGCCGGGTGATGCCCAACATAATTCCAAAATAAATGCTGGTCACTAGTATGGATGTCCCACCGCGACTGATCATGGGCAAGGGTTGTCCCGTGACCGGTATCAAACTGCTGGATACTGCCATGTTGACAAATGCCTGTAACACGAGCAACAGCGACAGTCCAATCACTAAAATAGCAGGAAAGACAGTTTTACTTTTGGTGGCAATTCTTCCTGCCCTGAATAGAAGCACCATATACAGCAGTATTACTAATAAGCCTCCTACTAATCCCATTTCTTCCACAATGATGGCATAGATAAAATCTGAATAAGCCTGCGGCAGAAAATCGCGCTGCACGCTATTGCCCGGAAAAACTCCAAACAGTCCTCCTCTTGCAATGGCAATCCTGCCATGTTGAACCTGACGGTTGGCATCGTTGATTACAAATTTATCAACGGCTTCCTTTTCTTCATGATGTCGGGATAAACGATTTTCCCATGTGTAAATGCGACTAAACGCATCAGGCATTTTTTCCTGGGGAATGAGTTTTGTGGCGGCAAAAATCAATAAAAACAAGGCAGTTAGTACTACCACTACCAACGCAAGCTTTTGCCAGGCAATTTTTGCAACAAACATCATGATCCAGATGACGCCAAAAAGCAATACAGCCGTCGAAAAATTCTCTTTCAATATCAAGGCGCATACGATTGCCGAAAGAATCATCAGGATTTTGAAATACTTGTCTTCATTTGCTTTTGAGTTTTTAATTCTGGCGATAAAGTCGGCTGCAATAACGACCAGGGACAGTTTACCCAATTCCGAAGGCTGGAACTGAATACCTCCTATTTGAAGCCAACGGGCAGCTTCGTTTTCCGTCACGCCAATAAATAGAACCAAAGTCAGCGTTACTATGGATATACCCATCAATATAAAAGCTCCGAAACGGATGTACCGTGCCGGGATCAGATGCACTAAAAAAGCGATGGCAGCGCCCAAACCAAGGAATAAAATGTGACGCATAACGGGAGCAGTATGGTTGGCTGCTTTAAAAGCAAGCGTGCTGGAAGCGCTGAACATCTCTACCACTGAGATGAAACATAGGCCGATAAACACTACCCATAGCACTCTATCACCCCTGAGATATTTTTTTAAAATTGAATCCATGGTTTGATTTTAAAGCTCTCTTACATATTTCTTAAACTGTTTTCCCCTGTCTTCATAACTCTCAAATAAGTCGAAACTCGCACAGCAAGGCGAAAGCAATACCGTATCTCCTTCTTGGGCTAATTGATAGGCTTGCTGAACAGCATCTTTCATGGATTGCGTTTCAACAATTTGCTTTCCGCTCTTGTCAAAAGCCCGGTGCAGAGGAGCATTGTCAACACCCAGAAAAACCAAAGCCCTTACTTGATTTTTTACCAAAGACTGAATTTCCGTATAATCATTGCCTTTGTCCTTTCCACCCAATATCAGCACAATCGGCGTTTCAAAACTTTTCAATGCGTACCAGCATGAATTGACATTGGTTGCCTTGGAGTCGTTGATAAATTGAACATTGCGCACGGTAGCCACATATTCTAATCTATGCTCAACCCCCTTGAAGTCAATCAGCGACTGTCTGATGGTTTCTTTCTTCAAATCAAGGACGGCAGCAGCTAAACCGGCTGCCATTGAGTTGTAGGTGTTGTGAACTCCTTTGATGGTTAATTCCCGAATTGCCATGGTGAATTGTATATGATCGGTGTTAAAAATAATTTCTTTATTCTCTGTAAATGCCTGAGAGCTATTTGTTTTTTTCAAAGCAAAAGGATAAACGGAAGCCTTGACGGTTCTTTTTGCCAATTCTTTTTGGATGATCGGGTCATCTTCCCAAAAGACAAATGCATCTCGTTTTGTTTGGTTGCGTATGATTCTGAATTTTGAATTTATGTACGACTGAAAATCAAAATTATACCTGTCTAAATGATCCGGTGTTATGTTCAATAATACGGCAACATCTGCCTTGAAATCAAACATATAATCAAGCTGAAAACTGCTTAACTCAATCACATAATAAGCATGCGGCTCTAATGCTACCTGCAAAGCCAGGCTGTGTCCAATATTACCGGCTAAGCCTACATCCAAACCGGCGGTTTTTAAAATGTGATATATCAGGGAGGTAGTGGTTGTTTTTCCATTGCTTCCGGTGATACAAATCATTTTCGCATCGGTAAATCTTCCTGCAAACTCTATCTCGGAGATGATGGGGATATTTTTTTCTGTTGCCTTCACAACAATAGGAGCGGTATTGGGTATTCCCGGACTGATGATAATTTCATCAGCCTGCAAAATTTTGGCTTCAGTATGTTGATTTTCCTCCCACTGAATTTTATGTTGGTTTAGCAGGGATTTGTAAGGTGCTTTTATGGTTGAATTATCAGAAACAAAAACATCAAAGCCCTGTTTCTTAGCGAGCACAGCAGCACCTGTGCCGCTCTCACCTGCACCTAAAATGGCAATATGTTTGTTTTGCTTATTCAAAATCTCTGTTTACTCAAAATTTCTATCTTATCTTCAATGTTATGATTGTCAATGCTGCCAATATCAATCCTACAATCCAAAATCTGACAACTATTTTTGATTCGGGTATAGGGTTTTTAGGGTTTTGAATTTTGGCTTCAATGCTGCCATCACCCGGTTTTTGATAGTGATGATGCAGTGGTGCCATTTTGAAAATGCGTTTTCCCTCCCCGTATTTTCTCTTCGAACACTTAAAATAAGCCACCTGGATGATGACCGATAAATTTTCTACCAGGAAAACACCGCAAAGTATGGGTATCAATAATTCTTTACGGATGGCTATGGCGAATACTGCAATGATCCCGCCTATGGTCAGACTACCCGTATCGCCCATGAACACCTGTGCGGGAAAGGAATTATACCAGAGGAATCCGATAGTAGAACCTATAAATGCACCTGCAAACACCAACATCTCACCCGTTCCGGGGATATACATGATATTTAAGTAGCCGGCGTAATTCACGTTTCCCGACACATAAGCCAATATTCCAAGTATTACCCCCATAATGGCTGACGACCCCGTTGCCAATCCATCCAATCCATCTGTTATATTGGCTCCGTTGGATACGGCTATCACAATAAAAATTGCGACCAGGATAAACAATATCCAACCGTAGGTTTGTGCTTTATCGCCGGCAGACTTGAAAGCATCCGCATAATCCATGTCATTGTTCTTAAAAAACGGAATGGTGGATTTTGTGGATTTGATATCTTGCTTGGCGTACTCCACATCCTCAACACGGTTATTGTCGCCTTTGATTTCAATGTTTTCGCGTATCACTACATCCGGACTGAAAATCATGATTAAGCCAACGATAAGACCCAACCCAATCTGTCCAAAAACTTTAAATTTACCTTTCAGTCCTTTTTTGTCCTTCTTAAACACTTTGATGTAGTCATCTAAAAATCCGATGGTTCCTAACCAAAGCGTGGTTATCAACATCAAAATGGTATAAATATTTGTCAAATCAGCCATCAACAAAGTCGGAACAACGATGGCCAAAATGATGATAATCCCACCCATGGTAGGAGTACCTGTTTTCGACATTTGTCCTTCCAAACCTAAATCGCGCACCAATTCCCCAATCTGTTTACGTTGCAGAAAATCTATGATCCTTCTGCCGAATAGGGTGGACATGACGAGTGCCAATATAAAAGCGACACCGGTTCGAAACGATATGTAATTGAACATTCCCGCTCCGGGGAAGTCGTACATTTTATCCAAATAGGTAAAAAGATGATAGAGCATTTTTTAATGATTAGTGAGATTATTGATTGCAATCGTAACTTCTTCTTTGTCGCTGAAATGGTGTTTAACACCTTGAATGAGTTGATATTCTTCGTGTCCTTTCCCTGCAATAAGCACCACATCGCCGCTCTGAGCCAACGCACAGGCCGTCTTGATGGCTTCTCTTCTATTGATGATGGATAGGTGTTTGCTTTTTTGCGTAGCATCCAATCCTTCAATCATGTCATCCAAAATACTTTGCGGATCTTCATTTCTCGGATTATCGGATGTAAAAATTGCTTTCCAGCTTCCATCCACTGCTTCGCGTGCCATCAGGGGGCGTTTTCCTTTATCGCGATTACCGCCGCAGCCCACTACGGTTATCAACCTTCCGTTACCCTGAAGAATTTGATTGATGGTGCTTATCACATTATTCAACGCATCCGGTGTATGGGCATAATCAACGATGGCAGTAAAGCCTGATGGTGAAGATACTGTTTCGAAGCGACCTGAGACTGCCTTCAACATGCTGATAATACGCAGCGCTTCCATTTCGTCAACACCTAAAAGGACCGCCGTTCCAAACACAGCAGTGAGATTGGCAGCATTGAATTTTCCGATAAAAGAAACGCTGACTTCCTTGTCGTTCATATCCAACAACATACCGTCAAACCCATGTTCCAAAATCTTGGTTTTAAAATCTGCCATCCCTTTCAGGGAATACGTGAATTTTCGTGCCTTGCTGTTTTGCACCATCACCAAACCATTCTTGTCATCGATATTGACCAAGGCAAAACTTTCTTTCGGCAATTGGTCGAAGAAGGTTTTTTTGGCTTTGAGATAATTTTCAAAAGTCAGGTGATAATCCATGTGATCGCGCGTCAGGTTGGTGAAGATGCCGCCCTCAAAATTCAACCCTGCTATGCGTCTTTGCTCGATGGCATGTGAACTCACTTCCATAAAAGCATACTGACAACCGGCATCCACCATTTGACGCAACAAAGTATTCAGCGTCAGTGCGTCCGGAGTGGTGTGCGTAGCTTCTATAGCCTTATCATCCACATAATTACACACGGTAGAAAGCAAGCCTGCTTTATAGCCAATCTCTTTGAATAGTTGATACAAAAGCGTGGCAATCGTTGTCTTCCCATTGGTGCCGGTTACGCCGACTAAAATCAATTTTTCGGAAGGATGTCCGAACCATGTAGATGCCATGTATCCCAAGGCTTTCGCACTATCGGGAACCTGTGCGTAAGTGACGTTTTTATGTAGTTTTACGGGCATCAGCTCGCACACGATTGCTGTTGCTCCCTTTTCGATGGCAGCATCTATATAATCATGCCCATCCGTTACTGTGCCTGTGGTCGCAACAAACAAGTAGCCGGGTGCAACTTTGCGCGAATCGAATTCAATGCCGTTGAGTTTTATCTCCGGATTACCTTCCAATCGAAGTACTTCAATATCAACTAATAAATCGTTTAATATCATAGAATGATTTTCGTTTTTATTCTAAAAATAATTCAATCGTACTGCCTTCCGACAGCTTTGTTCCGGGTGTGAGGCTTTGTGCAATGACTTCACCCAAACCTTTTAATTTCACTTGCAGACCAAGATTGTTCAACAAATAAACAGCATCTTTGGCACCCATCCCGCAAACATCAGGAATAACTTCTGCTTTGGCATCCCGACTTAAGACATCTTTTTTGCCATGCTGCGCGATAGTTTGTGATTCAATATTTTGCAACGGAATATTGAGATTTGTTGCCACCGTTTTCAATGCCGCAGGGTTTCCATATTTTATATCAGGGAAATACGGCTGTTGGTTCAATGTGTCAGTCTTCAGATAATCAGGCAAATGACTGGACTTATGGATCATGGTGCGTTCGGCAATGGTTTTAAACGTGTTTCCTGCCATTCTTCCTCCCGAAGGAATTCCCTGGGGAGCGGTCAACAGCACAATGGCCGAATACTGTGGATTATCGGCAGGAAAATAACCGCAAAACGATACATTATGATAAGTTTGTCCGGCTCTATACCCCAAACCGCCTTGTGAAATTTGTGCGGTACCGGTTTTACCGGCTATACGCACGATGTCGGATTTTACGCTTCTCGCAGTGCCGTACTTACCTTCGATGACGCCTAACATGATTTCCTGCACATCTTTCAAAGTACTTGGTTTACAGATGGATTCTTTGAGTACTTCTGGCTCGTATTGTTTTACGATTTCATCATGCCTTTTGATGGATTTCACAAAGGTGGGGTTCATCATTTTGCCGTTATTGGCAATGGCATTATAAAGTGTAAGCGTATAAATGGGCGGAATTTTAGTTTCGTAGCCGATAGACATCCACGCCAAAGATGTTTTATACCACTGTTTCTTGTCTTTTTTGGGATGCTTGATCCAGGGTTTGGCAACTCCTTTCATTTGGATGGGTAAAGAATCGTTGAGTCTGAGATCGTACAATTTTTCGACATATCTTTCCGGACGACTTCCGAAGCTTTTCATCACCATTTTTGCGGTGCCCACATTTGAAGATGCATGAATAATTTCATCCGCATGCAAAATATCGTATCCGCCACGGTGGTAATTATGATCCTTCAAAACGCGATTGGCAACTTGCAATATTCCTCCGTCAATATCAAAAACATCCGATTTTTTTACTTTGCCTTCATCTAACACAGCAATTAAGGATGCAATTTTAAAGGTTGATCCGGGTTCCATCCTGTTTGTAAGCGCATGGTTCACTCCTTCGTGATATTGACCCGTTTTTTCATCGCGATCAAGATTGACTATTGCCTTTATCTCTCCGGTTGCCACTTCCATCACAACGGCACAAGCAGATTGCGGAGAAAATTCATTGGCTGCATCGCGCAATGCCTTTTCAGCAATATCTTGAATTTCAACATCGAGTGTGGTGTAAATATCCAATCCATCTATAGGTTCCACATCCACTGTTTCCAAATACCGATTGGCTACTTTTTGCCGGGTCGAAATGCCGGGCGTTCCCAATAACTGTTCATTAAACGAACCCTCTATACCGCTTCTTCCTCCCAATGATTCATCGGGATATACATCGCCAATGGTGCGGGAAGCTAAGGAGCCAAAGGGCTTTACCCTGCTGACAAATTCACGCTCATATAAACCGCTGCGGACTCTTCCCAGCCGAAACAACGGCAGCTTCCTCAATTCTTTGAGTTGAGAATAAGATATTCTCTGCGGATAAAGTTGAAAATTCCTTTTTTTATCACGATATGCCCCTTGTAAAGCTCTTTTGTATTGAGCAGGTGTTTTGTCACCGAAAAATTGGGAAAGTGACAGAGACAGAGAATCCAGATTATCGTAAAACAACTTACCGGATTTGATGCGTAACGACTCGGCACCCATATCCATAAAAACGGTATAAGTCGGTATGGAGCTGGCAAGCAAGCGACCGTCCGTGGCATAGATATTACCCCGTTTAGGTTTTACCATGATATCGCTCATTTTTTGTTTGTCAGCAAGCTCCATCCACTGATCCCGCTCGAAATACTGAATTTGAATGATTTTGTAAATCACCCCAATAAACAAGAGGGATATGATAAAGTAAACCATTCCAAATCTGACGACAATATTTTTGCGCTGATCAGTCATATACTTACTGTTGTTGCTCGATGATAATGGGAGGCGTGTCGCCGGGTCTTAACTTCATGTTTTTGCTTTCCAATAATTTCAGGATGTTCGATTGACGGGTAATTCCCATCAATTCGGCTGAAATGGTCAAGGATTCATATTTTACATCCTGGACTTCTTTTTTCAGCTCAGCAATTCGTTTGATTTGTTTTTCGCTGGTGTAGCGGTTGTCAATGTAGAAAACGCTGAGAATCACCAATAATATTATCAGCAGATACTGTTTTCTGATAAACTTCTTAGTAAATATATTTCCGTTCAAAACATCACGAATACGACTCGACCTAAAGTCGGAGAAGTCCTCGCTATTGCGAATTTTATTGATGATTTCTTTGAAAAATGACATTTAAAATGCTGTTTTATTGACTATCAATTATTTAAAGTGGCAATCCTCAACTTCGCACTTCGTGCTCTCGGGTTGCTTGTAATTTCCTTTTCGTCAGGCACGATAACTCTGTTATTCACTGCTTTCAGCGGTGCCGATACATTACCGTAGAAATCCTTTTCCGGTTTACCTTCAAAATTTCCGGTACGTATAAAATTCTTCACCAACCTGTCCTCCAACGAATGATAGGTCAGTATGACCAGTCGTCCGTCTTCATTCAGCAACTCTGTGCTTTGCTTCAACAAGGCCTTGAGCGCTTCCATTTCCTGATTCACCTCTATGCGCAAAGCCTGAAACACTTTCGTCAGTTCTTTTTTCTCTTTCCCTTTTGGAAACAAAGTTTGCATCAGGTTTACAAAAGGTGAAATTTTGTCGAATGGCTCGTTGTTGCGTTCATTCACAACAGCCTGTGCAATCGCCCTTGCATTTCTTAATTCTCCATAGAAATAAAACACATCGGCCAATTGTTCCTCCGTATAAGTATTCAGAATATCGGCAGCTCTCAAGCGCGATTTTCTGTTCATACGCATATCCAAATAGCCATCAAACCGAAATGAAAATCCCCGTTTAGCTTCATCAAAATGATGAAAAGAGACGCCTAAGTCTGCCAGGATACCGTCAACCTTCTCAAACCCGTAATAATTCAGAAAGTTTTTAAGATATTTAAAATTGCTGTGTATGGGTATCAATCTCTCATCCTTAATGGCATTTTTCAATGCAGCTTCATCTTGGTCGAAAGCTAATAATTTACCATGTTTATTTAGTCGAAGAATGATTTCCTTTGCGTGACCGCCGCCACCAAAGGTGCAGTCAACATAAACGCCCGCAGGCTTGATATTCAGCCCGTTGATAGTTTCAGCGAGAAGTGCGGGAACATGAAAAACGGGTGCTTGTTGCATAGAATTTTATTTTTTCGTCATTTTTTCCTTGAGCAAAGCAGCAAAATCGGCAGCAGACAAGCTTGATTGTTCATATTTAGCTTTGCTCCACACGGCAAACCTATCAATCATGCCTACAAAAAGCACTTCTGAATTTTCTATTTCGATAGCTTGCAAGTGTTTTTTGGTGATCAGAACGCGCCCTTGACTGTCGATATCGAGCCATTCAGCTTCCGACACAAACTGCATCAACAGTAATTGATCGACAGGGTCCCATTCATCGAGCTTAGACTTAAACTCTTCCAATTTGGCATTCCACACCGGAACGGGATAAATAATCAGGCAATCGTTTTCGGCATCTTTGCGCATGACAACCTGCTCCCTGTGTGTGTCCGGAAGCAGCCTTCTGTAAGCGGAAGGAATAAAAACCCGGCCCTTTGCATCAGCCTTCAGCTCGTATTTTCCGATAAAAGTGGACATTAATTTCAGCTTTCAATTTGAAAGGGTAAAAGTATAAAAAGATTTCCGAATTCCCCACATTTCCCCACAAAATATTTATCAACAAGTTTTTAAACGCTAATTAAAGGGTTTTCAACGAGTTATAAACATGGGGAGTTTAAGTAAGGAAAATCTTTTTAATGCTGTGTGTCAATGTATTAGATTATAATGTGATGTTTTGAAAGCAAAATAAAGGGAAAGTGGGGAAATGTGTTTCAGATTTTTCCAGCCGATGATTATAGTTATATCCCTATCAATTGATTCATCAGCAGACTCAATTTCTTCGTTAAATTTTTCCGGGAATACTGTGCTATGGCTTTCTCATTGACCTCTAAATTTAAAGTGCCTGCCCGATAAGCTTGATAATAGGTAAGAATTTTCTCTTTTAGCAATTGCTCATTATAAAAACCGAAAGTATTCCCTGTTTGGGTTTGGGCTATGATTTTAGCAGCATCGCCATCCGGATATCCAATGGAAATAATGGGACGTCCGGATTGCATGTATTCAAACAATTTGCCGGTCACGATGCACTTTGTATCCGGATTTTCTATCAAACAAAGCAGTAAAACCGTTGATTTTCGCTGAAACTTTATGGCTTCACTATGAGGCACGTAAGGAATTACCTCTACATTATCCTGAAGCGAATTCAATCGAATGTTTTCTAAAACGGAAGCATCCGCATTACCAATCAATCGGATTTTTAAATCTTGCTTGAGTCCGGTGTGCTCCTCAGATAATTCACGCAAAATCTTCCAGAGTGTTTTCGGATTTTGCTTGGCCGTCAATAATCCCGTATGTGTAATTACGAAATGAGAATCTGTATTGTCGGAAGTTGCTGTTTCTTGAAAATCTTCTTCATCAAACCCATTGGAAATTACCTCTATGCATCGGTGTTTAAACGATTGGTATTCTTGTTTCATATGGTCTGAAACAACCAGTATCAGGTCGGCTTTTTCAATGATGGATTTTTCCATCCGGTGATGCAATAAATCGGCAATTTTGCCGGTTTGCAAATCCTTGTAATAATAAACTGAAGTCCAGGGGTCTCTGAAATCGGCTATCCAAGGTGTGTTGGGAAAAATTTTCTTCAGACTGCGCCCTATCAGATGTACCGAATGGGGTGGACCGGTCGTAATGATCAAATCAACCGGATTGCTGTGCAGGTAGCGTTTTAAAAACTTCCGGGAACTGCTCACCCAGCATATACGCGGATCAGGTATGAATAGATTGCCACGCAGCCAGCCTGACAAACGTTCTTTCCATGATTTTCGGTGCGTGTCGGACACGAATCCGGTTTGAATAACCTTATTTTTTTTGCCTGTAAAGCGATGATAAAGTTTGTAAGGTTCAAAAATCGGGTGATGGATAACAGTTGTATTTTCAGGTATATCCGTTTTAAAACTATCATCAATAACCGGATAATCCGCATTTTCAGGAGCAAAGACGATGGGTTCCCAGCCAAAGTCACGAAGGTACTTCACAAATTTTACCCAACGCTGCACACCCGAACCACCCGATGGCACCCAATAATATGTGATAATCAGTACTTTCTTCATATTTAATAAACCATATGTGCCGTTAGGCAAACCTCAGACCTCGCGACCACGCACCTCGGAACGCGCATCCCGTACTTCGGACCTCAGAACTCGTGAACCCGGACCCCAGACCACGAGACCCCGGAACACGGAACGCGGACCCCGCATCCCGCACCACGCTACCCCAGTACCTCGATCGCCCTTTTCAACCTCTTAATGGTTTCTTCCTTACCAATAATCTCGGTTATATCAAAAAGGTGCGGACCTTTGGAGTCGCCGACCAAACAGATGCGGAAAGCATTCATGACTGCTCCCATGCCATACTCTTTGGATGCTATCCACTCTTTTACGACCGTCTCTGTATTTTCTGATGAAAAATCATCTATAGCTTTTAATATTAACGCCAATTCCTGCATCTGTTCAGCTGATTGAGTCTTCCAGCGTTTTTTGATAGCAGCTTCCGCATATTCCGTTGGTGCTACAAAAAAGAAAGAAGCCTGTTCCCACAGTTCATGTACGAAATTCACCCTTTCTCGTACCATTTGCACCACTTTTTTTACCTTTTGCTTGTCTGCATCAATGTTGTGTTCAATCAACACCGGATAAAATAAATCAGTAATTTCTTCCACAGACTTCAATTGAACATATTGATGATTGAACCATTTCCCTTTTTCATAATCGAATTTGGCTCCACTTTTACTCACACGCTCTAAAGAAAACAAATCAATCAATTCATCCATAGTAAAAATCTCCTGCTCCGTACCCGGATTCCATCCTAATAAAGCTAAGAAATTCACCAAGGCTTCGGGAAAATAGCCGGTTTCTCTGTAGCCTGAAGATATGGTTCCTGTTTTTTTATCTTTCCAGTCTAGAGGGAAAACCGGGAAGCCCAATCTGTCACCGTCGCGCTTGCTCAATTTGCCATTGCCATCAGGCTTTAACAATAAAGGCAAATGGGCAAACTGCGGCATTTTATCCGACCAGCCTAAATAGCGGTATAATAAAACATGTAAGGGCGAGGAGGGCAACCATTCCTCACCACGAATGACATGCGAAATATCCATGAGATAATCATCTACCACATTGGCCATGTGATAGGTGGGCAAACCATCTGCTGATTTATACAAAACCTTATCATCAAGAACCGACGAATTGATCACTACTTTCCCGCGCACCAAATCATCGACCTCAATCTCCTGGTACGGCTCAATTTTGACGCGCACAACGTACTGCATTCTGCTGTCGACACGTTTTTGCACCTCTTCTGCAGAAAGTGTGAGTGAATTATTCATCTGCATTCGCGTAGATGCATCATATTGAAAATTAGGCATTTCAGTTCTTTTCGCTTCCAATTCGGCAGGCGTATCAAAGGCTATATAAGCCAATCCTGCTTGCAGTAATTGATCTACATATTGTTTGTAAATAGCCTTTCGCTCACTTTGACGGTAGGGTGCATGCGGACCTGTTGAGTCAGACCCAATGCCCTCGTCCACCTGAATTTCGAGCCATTGCAAAGTCTCCACAATATACTCCTCAGCCCCGGATACAAAACGGGTTGAATCGGTATCTTCAATACGCAACAAAAAATCGCCACCGTGTTTTTTGGCAAACAAATAATTATACAATGCTGTCCTTACACCACCGATGTGTAGTGGTCCGGTCGGACTCGGCGCAAATCTTACTCTTACTTTTCCCATTCAATTAATTTTAATAGCCACAAAAATAAGCAAAAGATTGGTAATAATTAAACGTGGGTGGGGTGCGAGGGTGTGATGGGTGTTTGGATATAATATCTAAAACGAGCACAATGTGGGGGGATGAGGTGAGTAGTATCAGTGATATTTTTAAATACTTATTCTGCATCTCGTATCTCAAAAAAAATTTCTAACTTTGTAAATTGGAATTATTATACACTTTTTGCAATGAACGGACAATCCTTATCTCCTCTTACTGAAAAACTTAACCTTCTGGAACAAATTTTTCGCGAAGTTTTTGCCAGAGATAAAATTGATTGGGAAAAGTTAAAAATTAACCTTGGAAAACAATTCCAAAAAGGAATCGTACTTAACCGCATACTTTGCATATATAACCAAATTAAAAATCAACACCGTCCTACAAAAATGAAAGTTGTAGGAGTGGAGGTTAAATAATATAGGGATGCAACAACTAACGCAAATAATAGATTTTGAACACATTGAAGTAGATGAAAGTTGGTGTTTTAAAAATGTTCGATCCACCGAGCAATGGACCCATGGTTATCATCGATATCCTGCTAAGTTTTTGCCTAATATAGTGAAAAAACTTATCGAAGAGTATGCCACTGATGATAGTATTGTAGCGGACATATTTGCGGGATGTGGAACTACGTTAGTAGAGGCAAAAATTCATGGTAAACCTTCAATTGGAGTCGACATTAATCCAGTCGCACAGCTAATAGCCCAGGTGAAAACTCGTGCTATGTTATCAGATAGACTTCTGTTAGAATACGATAAATTAGTGGATACGTTTGAAAGTTTCAAAGAAAGCGATGTTCAAGAGGCTGATGTTCACGAAAGGTTAGATTATTGGTTTCGAAAAGAAGAAAAAAATAAGATTATATTCTTACATGAAGAAATCTCTAAAATTAAAGAAACTGATTTTCGGAATTTCTTTTTAATTTGTTTGTCTAATATTTTAAAAAACTGTTCTCAGTGGCTTCAATCCAGTACAAAGCCACAAATTGATAAACTTAAAGAGCCAAATGACCCTTTTGATGCTTTTCAGAAACATTGTAAAAAAATGATAAAGCAAAACAGAAATTATTACGAGGAGCTTTTTGAAAATGGTTTTTTGGACATTCCCTGTGAAATAAGATTGGGAGATGCAAGAAATACTAAAATAGCAGATAATTCAGTAGGAATCATTATAACCTCTCCTCCATATGTAACTTCATATGAATATGCAGATATTCACCAGTTAACAGGTTTCCTATTCAAATATATCGATAATTTGCCTGAGTTTAGAAAAGATTTTATTGGAACATTTTACTCAAATAATCAAGATACTAATACACCAACCCCATCAAGCCAGAAGATAGTAGATGAACTTTTTGCAAGGGATGAGAAAAAGGCACGTGAAGTAGCCAACTATTTCAATGATATGTATGAAGTAGGAAAAGAAATGTATCGCATTTTAAAACCCAATGGGCATGCCTGTATCGTAATAGGTAACACTACATTTAAAGATGTAAAAATTAAATCAGCAGAAATTTTTTTTGAAATGCTTTTGAGTGTTGGTTTTAGAGAAGAAAAAGTAATAAAAAGAAGTATTCCTTATAAACTTATACCTGCAATACGTGATAAAAAAACAGGTAAATTTACGACATTGGATAATAAAAACAGTAAACTAGTTTATCCTGAAGAATATATTTTAATACTAAAGAAATGATATGGCTGTAAAAAAATTAAAAATACGCCCATATGCGAGACTGTTAACAATGCTTGGTGAGCAATTGATAAAAAATGAACAAATCGCATTGGCTGAATTAATAAAAAACTCATATGATGCAGATGCAGATTGGGTTAAAATCAGCTTTGTTGATTTTGGCATTGAGAACTTGAATAAGATGATTATAAAGCCGGAATCAAAAATTGTAATAGAAGATAATGGACACGGAATGACTCCTGAAATTATTGAGAAAAGTTGGATGAATCCAGCAACGCCAAATAAAAGAGTTGAATCTGGTACAGAAAAAAGGACAGAAGAGAAAAGAAGGGTTATTCAAGGAGAAAAAGGTATTGGGCGTTTTGCTATTTTAAAATTGGGACGGAAAATCATCATAACAACTCGACCCAAATCATCTGAACAAGAATATATTATTAATTATGATTTGTCGTCTTATGATGATGATTTTTTATCTGTAGATGGGAAACAAAAGGAGCTGTTTATTGATGATATCACAATTGAAGCTACATCTCAAAAAGCATCAATTATAATAGAGCGAGAAGTTAATGTAAATCATAAGGTTTATAAAAAACGAAATAATCAAGGTACAAAGATTGAAATTTCTAACTTAAAAGGTGAATGGTCAAAAACAAAATTAGAAGATGTTAGTGAGGAAACTCAAAAACTTGAATCTATCTTTGATAAGATATTTGATAAAAACACAGAAACATCTTTTGAAATAGGTTTTGAATTGAATGGGGAGAGATTTTTACATTCGGATAATACTATTGAGAGATTAGCAAATCTATTGGAATATAATACAGTATTTAAAATTACTAACGGTAAGTACAACGAGAAAGAACAATCTTTCATATACAATATAAATGGAGTTAATAAAAAAATATCTTTAAATGATTCGATGCTTAGTGGATTAAGAGTATATCGAGATTATTTTCTTAAAGAAAAGGACTTATTTGGAAATGCAGTTAGTAAATTATCAACATGTGGAGATTTTGAATTTAATTTTTTTATTTTTGATTTTAATGCAAATAAAGAAACAAAATACTATTTGGACAGAAAAGAAAAAGAATTAATCAAAAAACACAGAATATATTTATATAGAGATAAAATTCGCGTAGCACCTTATGGCGACCCAAATGATGATTGGATTGGAACGGAAAAATTAAGAGCAATAAGACGTGCAGGTGACTTTTTAAGTAATGATCAAGTTGTTGGATTTGTTGATATTTCTAAAAAAAATAATCCAAAATTAAAAGACAAAACAAATAGAGAAGGGTTAATTGAAGAGGGTACTGCTACGCAAGATTTTATTGCCTTATTGCAGACTTTTTTATCTTATATACGACTACATCCTTATACACAATATCTTTTTAATCAAAAGCAAAAAGAAGAACAAGATATAAATAAACTAAAAATTGTAGAAAATAAGTTTTCTGAATTAAAAAAAAGTATTTCTGATAATCCCATTGCAATGTCAGTTTATCAAGATATAGTAAAGTCTTATAAAGTAGAGAAAAAACTCTATGAAAGACGATTAGAATTAACTGAAGATTTGGCAGGCGTGGGATTATCTGTGGAAACAGCTTCACATGACATAATGCTGATGCTTTCAAAAGGGGTGTCAGCAATAGATGATTTAATAAAAGACTTAGAGAGCGGACTGCTTAATGAAGACCAAATTTCAAATGAATTATTGAAAATAAGAGGCATTTTTTCATTTGTAAATTCTCAAATGAAAGATATACAACTTTTATTCAAGTCTTCAAAGCAAAGACGAAGACCTATAAGAGTTTTTGATGTACTAGAGAAGGTAATTAAAATTTATCAGCGTTCACTTAAGAGAGAGAATATTGAGTTAGTTATTGATAAAGTTGGTTCCCCAATAGTGGCTACGTGTACTGATGCAATTTTATTGCAATTGTTTATAAATCTTTTCGACAACGCTATTTATTGGCTGTCTCATTGTTCGGATAAAAAAATAAATATTAAGTTGGATGGCAATATAAATCAAGTTATTTTTTCAGATAACGGATCAGGTATTAATCCTGAGGATGAACCTTATGTTTTTGAGGCATTTTATTCTGGTAAAGAAGAAGGCAGAGGGTTAGGGTTATATATTGCACGTCAACTTTTACAAAGAATTGATTATTCTATTGATGTTGCCGAATTAAAATCTGAAAAAATACTTTCTGGAGCTAATTTTGTTATAAACTTTACAAAACTTGAAAACAATGACTGATGTTTTAGAATTATTTAGTGGAATTGGTGTAATAATAGACGATGCTTTTGAGCACAAGAATGACGATATTATTTATAAGATTAAAGAATCGTTTGAAAAGAAAAATATTCCAATTTTAACTTTTTATAAATTACCAGAACTCTCAATGGTAACACACTTTAAAAATGTTAGTTTTATCATTTTAGATTGGAATTTGACTGAAACCCCAAGTGTTCCTGAAGCTGTAATACAAGATATTATTGAATTTATTAAAAAGGTAAATTCTTATGCATATCTCCCATTATTCATTTTTAGCAATGAAGCCCCGAATCATATTATTCTGAAGTTGGAAGAAGCTAATATCTATTTGAAAAATATATTTGTAAAGCAAAAACAAGAATTAAAGACTTCTCGGCAATTATTTTCTTTTATTAAAAAATGGATAAAGGAAACACCTTCAATTTATGTTTTGAAAAAAATGGAAGCTTCTGTGTTAAAATCAAAGAATGATTTATTTTGGGATTTTCAAAACATCAATTCTGATTGGGTTTATATTTTACAAAAAACTATTACATCGGATGGAGCTGATGCAAATATCGATCTACTAAATATACTTTTCAAGAATTTAATCGCAAGAACCAATTATACAGAATTTAATATGCCACCCAAACGCATAAAAAATACAAATCTTAAGAAAGATATCAGAAAAGTGTTAGAATGTGAAAGGTTTCTTACCAAAAATTTACCTGACAATCCTTGTTTTGGCGACATTTTCAAAACTACAAATAATGGAAATATTTCATATTTGTTAAATATCAGACCAGATTGTGATATCATAAGAGGAGAAGATAAGACAGAGTTATATTGTTTGAAAGGGCGCGTTGTTGATGAAACGAAAATAAACAACAAATCAAAAGATGCTATTAAGTTCGAAAAGGGAAGTTTTATAAATAAAATAACTAATACTTATATTCCCTTTATTGATAATGGTTTAATTATAGAATTTTTATTTTATGATTTAAAGATTAAGAAATGGAAAGACATAAAAAATGATAGAATTGGGCGACTATTGCCTCCCTACATAACAAGAGTTCAACAGAATTATAGTTTGTATTCACAGCGTCAAGGGTTACCATCAATACCAGAAAAAGCAATAAAATAAAGTAATGATCCTCCAATTCGAACCCAATCTCCAATTTCAGCTTGATACTATTAACTCGGTTATTCGGTTGTTTGACGGACAACAGAAAGATAATGGTGAGACCGATTTTTTCATTCAGGAAGAAGGAATGTTGAATTTTATTGACGGCATTGCAAACTGACTGATTATTTCGGAAGAATAAGTATTACAAAATTTTCAGCGCGAGAATGAATTAGAGATTTCTGAATCATTGCACGGGATGAACTTTTCGGTGGAAATGGAAACCGGTACGGGAAAAACATACGTTTACTTAAATAATCTTTTACTCTCATAAAAACACATTTTTTCATCCCTAATTTCACAATCTGTATGTGAATTATAAATTCCACAGAAAAACACCCACCGAAAAACAAATTTCGATGGGTACTTTTTTCTTTGTGCATTGACGGATTCGAACCGCCCATAAGGCTGTGTGGTTGTGGACAAATTGCCTGCTTGTGTTTGAGGGTGCGTAATGTATCTGGAACGAGTGTAATTGAGAGAATAAGTGAGTAGTAATGCCATCAACAATTGTCTTTAACTATAGCCATTTGCTTATGAGGAAGTTTAAAAATCAGAGGAAATTAGGGGAAATTAGAGGAAAATTTCCCCTAATTTAAAATAATGTGCTATCTTTGTGCTCTAAAAGAGTAAAAATATGATTGAAAAACCGCCTGTTTTAGCTAAAAAAAAGTTTGAAGAAGTTTGGAAGATACTTATCAATCCTGACCATGATGCTTTATTTAACAAAATAAATAATGAGTATCTCTATTGGGATAAAATAAAGTACAAAATACCAACCGACGTTGATTCCTCCGCATTCTGGCATGCTGTTAAATCAAAGCGAAACTTGACAGCAAAAACACTTACATTTGGTAAAACCATTTTTAAGTTTACAGTAACTGAAAAAATGCAGGAACTGCTGCATACATTAGATTTAAATCTTGGTGGTAGTCTCGGAACACAAGGAATTATTCCGGAAAAAGACAAGAAATTTTACTTAATAAACTCCATAATGGAAGAAGCGATTGCTTCAAGTCAAATTGAAGGGGCTTCTACAACACGGAAAGTTGCAAAGGATATGTTGCGGAAACAGCTTAAACCTAAAAACAAGGGGCAGCAAATGATTTATAACAACTATGTTACTATTCAATATTTAGTTGAAAACCAGTCGAAAGATTTTTCAGTGGAGCAATTAAAAGAAATTCAGCGCCTTATTACACACAATACGCTTACCAATAAAGAGTATGAGGGTAGTTTTCGCACTTCGGATGATGTGATGGTAATAGATGGTATAACCGGAGAAATAGCTCATACGCCGCCATCGCATCAGAAAGTGGAACAATGGATAACTGAGCTATGTGACTTTGCAAATAACGACAATGAGGAGGTTTTTATTCATCCAATCATAAAGGGTATTATTATACATTTTATGCTGGCATACATACACCCGTTTGTAGATGGAAACGGAAGAACAGCACGTTCATTGGTTTATTGGTATATGATAAAAAAAGGGTATTGGCTCACTGAATACCTTTCTATTTCAAGGATTATTTATCGCAATAAGAAAAAATACGAAATGGCTTTTCTCTATACTGAAAATGATGAAAATGACCTATCCTATTTTATTCAGTACAATTTAGAAGTTATGCATAAGGCTTTTGAAGAGCTGAAAATTTATTTACAGCGGAAAATCAGTGAGCAAAATGATTTGCTTTATTTCAAAGAGATATCGGAAATAAACGAACGTCAAGCACAAATTCTGAAAACCCTCACTGAAAAACCAAAATCAATTTTCACAGCAAAAGAGCTGACATCAATATTTAATGTGTCGATTAAAACTACCCGAAGCGACTTGCAACAGCTTGTAGCATTGGGGTTTATGCAAGAGATAAATATAAATCAACGACAATTTGGCTACATCAGAGCTGACAACTTTGAAGAGAAATTAGAGGAAATTAGAGGAAATTAGAGGAAATTAGAGGAAAATTTCCCCTAATTTTCTTTTTTTTTGCCCTTATGCTTGATAGAATATATTTTTGGGATATATTAAATATTTCGATAATGCCCCCTTGTTTACTCTAATAATTTTGCTTTTACCTTTCTCATTTCATCGTATAGAAACTCTCCTAACTCATTGATCATGTCCAGCATCCGGCGAGAGCGATAGCTGTTTTTTATCAGTGGCTTTACAGATTTAACAATTGATGAAATCAATTTATCTTGATCTATTTTTCCCTCCATATACTCGGAAAGATAGTAATGGTTTTCTATAATAGGCAGATAATCAGGCAGGTCAATACGCTGTTTTTTTTGAGACAGCCCCCTTGATAATTCCGCTTTAGAACTATTGTTAAAGACATTTTTCTTGAAATCAGAAATGTTAAACATAAACTTATTAAAAAATATTTTAATGAATTGTTTTGTATTTAAATTTATTTATTATAGATTTGCCAAATCAAATATTATTTTATTTAACCGTCAAAACTAAAATTGACATTTAATTTAATATCACAATATACATTATTATACTTTTTATTATATATAGCTTATGGAAAAATATTTTAATAGAATATTTTATATTTAAATCTAGTTATCATAGATTTGTTGAGTATTATTTTATTTAATCGTTAAAACTAAAATTGATATTTAATACCATTCAATGCGCATCATTATGTTAATATATAACTTGGTGTACTTTGAAAAACTCAAATATCAATACCAAAACGAATTACTAAATGAATGTATTAAAATTACACTTTAAACCAATTGCAAAAGTGAAAATAAAATCTAAAATTTTATTTTTCATTTTTCTCGTTATCTGTTCATTGTGTAGTACGAGTATGTATTCACAAAATGAAGAGAAAAAAATTACCGGACGTGTTGTAGATGAACAAGGAGAGTTAATGGTTGGTGTTACTATTACAGAAGTAGACTCTCACCCGGTTAATGGAGTGGTTACTGATGTGAACGGGAACTACCAGATTTTCGTCAAATCGTCTAGCTCGTCATTGAAATTCTCCTTTGTGGGCTACAAAGATTATGACATTAAAGTGGGTAATCTGAATGTCATAGATGTGACGATGCAAGAGTCAATAACTGAACTCGATGAAGTAGTTGCAGTAGCTTTTGGAACACAGAGAAAAAAGGATGTTATAGGTTCTGTGACATCTTTAAAACTTTCAGATTTGAGAGTCCCATCAAGTAACTTGACAACAGTGTTAGCGGGACAGGCAGCAGGGATTATCTCTTATCAACGTACAGGGGAACCGGGTCAAGACAATGCCAATTTTTTCATTCGTGGAATTACTTCCTTCGGGGTCGGGAAAAAGGATCCTTTAATTTTAATTGATGGGATAGAGCTTGGAGTAACGGAGTTGGCGAGGATGCGTCCGGATGATATTGAAAGTTTTTCTATATTTAAAGATGCCACCTCTACTGCATTATACGGAGCTCGAGGAGCCAATGGCGTAATTTACGTGACCACTAAGCAGGGGGTTGAGGGACCTCCCAGAATTTCAATGCGGGCAGAAGGCACACTTTCTATGCCTACCAAGGATGTTGAGTTTGCAGATCCTGTGACTTATATGAAGTTGTATAACGATGCTTTGTATTCCCGCGATCCTTTTGCACCTCCCATATACAGCAGGGAGAAAATAGATGAAACCGAACTAGGGCGTTATCCTATTATTTATCCCGCAATTGACTGGAGAGAAAGCCTTTTTAAAGATAATGCTTTCAACCAAAGATATGATCTTAGTGTCAGCGGAGGTGGTAATATTGCAAGGTACTTTGTTTCCGGATCTTTCTCACAAGATAATGGTATCTTGAGGGTAGATAAAAAAAACAATTTCAATAACAACATCGATTTAAAGTCTTATACATTAAGAGCAAATGTAAATATTTTTCTAACTAAGACATCAGAATTGATAGTGCGATTAAATGGTAATTTTGACAATTACATAGGACCCATAGATGGTGGAAATGAAGTATATTATAAAGTTGTTAGAACAAGTCCCGTAGATTTTCCTCCATATTATCCGGTTGATGAAGATCACAAATATGTACAACATATCATGTTTGGTGGTTTAAAAGACAGGGCATTTTTAAATCCATACGCAGATATGGTGAAGGGATATAGGGAATACGATCGTTCATTGATGATGGCACAGATGGAATTTAAACAAGATCTCGACTTTATAACGAAAGGGTTAAAATTTCGCACCTTGTTCAATACTAACAGGATTTCAAGATTTGATAAAATCAGGCAGTATAAGCCATTCTATTATGAATTGTCCTCCTTTGATAAAAGAACAGGTAAATATTCTATTGACGTTATAAATGAGCAGTCGGGCGAGGAGTTCCTCGATTTTTGGTCAGATGAATGGGCGCGGGTGCAACAGTCTATTTTCTATGCTGAATCGGCTCTTACATATAATAACACTTTCAAAGAAGATCATACAGTAAGTGTTTTATTGGTTAATATCTTACGTTCCCAAACAAACGCTCAAGCCAATAATCTGCAACTCTCCCTGCCTTTTAGAAATTTAGGCCTTTCAGGAAGGGCTACCTATTCGTTCAGGGATAAATATTTTACCGAATTTAATTTTGGTTATAATGGTTCCGAGCGATTTGATAAAGCTAAACGTTATGGGTTTTTCCCATCCTTCGGGTTAGCATGGAGCATATCCAATGAAAAATTTTGGGCCAATTTGAAAAACCTTATTAATAATTTTAGAGTTAGAGGAACATATGGTCTTGTCGGTAACGATCAAATCGGTAGCGCCGATGATAGATTTTTTTACCTTTCTAATGTCAATATGAACTATGGTGGCTTCTTTTATGGAAAAGAAAGCGATTATTTGGTAAGGGGGATCAGGGTGACGAACTATGCAAATCCGGATATTACCTGGGAAGTATCTTACAAAACAAATCTTGCATTAGAGCTGGGACTTTTCAATGAATGGAATATTCAGGCAGATTTTTTCACGGAAAAAAGAAAGAATATTTTAATGGACAGGGTAGACATTCCTTCTACCATGGGGTTGACCGCACCGGTGAGAGCAAATATAGGGGAAGCTTCAGGTGAAGGATTTGAAATAAGTACTGATTATTCACATTATTTTAATAAAGATCTGTGGATTCAATTAAGGGGGAATTATACATATGCCACTAACAAGTTTGAGGTCTATGAGGAGCCGACATATGAAAAAGAGTGGTGGAAATCAAGAATAGGATATACTATATCCCAACCGTGGGGTTATATCGCTGAAAGATTATTTGTCGATGATGACGAAGTAGCCAACTCCCCTGCTCAACGTTTTGGTGGAATACCGAATATCGCCGGTGATATAAAATATAAGGATGTGAATGGGGATGGGCAAATCACCGAATTAGATATGGTGCCGATCGGATTTCCATTAACACCGGAAATAATTTATGGAGGAGGATTTTCCTTAGGGTACAAGGAATTTGATTTTTCTGCATTTTTCCAAGGTTCAGCTCGCTCCTCATTTTGGACTGGTGGCGATGGAGGTCCTGCGGTTATTGAACCTTTTGTTGATGGTAAAAATATAATAAAAGCTTATGCCGACAGTCACTATTCTTTGGAAAATCAAGATCTTTATGCGCTATGGCCCAGATTGAGCACACAACATCAAGCAAACAACACACAATTTAGTACTTGGTGGCTAAATGACGGTAGATTTTTACGTCTAAAGAAGGTGGAGATAGGGTGGTCATTGCCCATGAAGATGAGTAATAAGTTGAATTTAAAAACTTTAAGACTGTATGTTAGCGGCTCAAATTTATTGCTGTTCAGTAAATTTAAATTGTGGGACGTGGAGATGGGTGGAAATGGACTTGGTTATCCAATCCAAAAAACATTTAATTTAGGTGTGAATGTAGTTCTTTAATAAATAGAAAGATGAAAAAGAAGATAACAATATTAATACTATCAGCCTTTGCTATGCTGGGATGTGATAATTTCTTAAACATTGTACCTGACAACGTAGCTACAATTGATTATGCATTTCGCATGAAAGCAACTGCTGAAAAATATTTGGCAACCTGCTACTCTTATTTGCCATATTTAGGCAATCCCGACAATAATCCGGCTATTTTTGGTGCCGATGAATTTTGGCTGTCAAATCATTATTCATATATCTTTACCTTTAATATTGCTAAAGGAGAACAGAACCCCAATAACCCCTTAATTGATTTTTGGGGGGGATATAATGGAGGAATGCCACTTTGGCAAGGGATAAGTCAATGCAATATTTTTTTAGAAAACATTATGAAAGTCCCGGATATGATGGAGGAAGAAAAAAGGCGATGGGCTGCTGAAGTGAAATTTTTAAAAGCATATTATCATTTTTACTTGTTAAGAGCCTATGGCCCGATACCTATTATGAGGGAAAATTTACCTATATCTGCTTCGGGCGAGGAAGTGCGTGTTTATAGGCGTCCCGTGGATGAAGTGTTTGATTATATCATTGAACTGATAGATGAATCTTTAATCAATTTATCAGAAACCATTAGGGATGAGCATACAGAATTAGGTAGAATAACTTTACCCATAGCCTTAGGTGCAAAGGCTAAAATATTGGTTTATGCCGCAAGTCCTCTTTTTAACGGGAACAAGGATTACCAGGGATTTAAAAATCAGGATGGAGAGGATTTTTTCAACGCTGAATATGATAGTGGGAAGTGGCAGAAGGCGGTAGATGCTTGCAGAGAAGCAATAACTAGTGCACATGGCCTCGGGTATGAATTATACGAGTTTAAAGGAAGCCATTCGACCAAGAATATTTCGCCTGAAACACAATTGAAATTATCATTCAGAGGTGTGGTTACTGAGAGATGGAATTCTGAAATTATTTGGGCAAACACGAGCAGTACAACCCAATATCTCCAGGCGTGGTGTGCGCCTAGGGCATTGGATGCATCTCAAATGAGTTATACGGGTTCTAACGGCAGTTTTGGGGTCACACTTAAAATAGCAGGATTGTTTTATTCTAAGAATGGGGTTCCTATCAATGAAGATACTCAGTGGAATTATGGAAATCGTTTTGATTTAAGGGTTGGCACTGAGAATGAAAAATATTATATTAAAAAAGGTTATACCACAGCGGAATTTAATTTTGACAGAGAACCTCGATTTTACGGTGCTTTGGGATTTGATGGCGGCATTTGGTATGGAGCCGGAAAATTCGACGACGATGATTCCTATTGGCTAGAATCTAAAAGAGGACAGTTTCTAGGTAAACAGCAAGCCGGCTGGCATTCAGTTCCCGGTTATTTCGCAAAAAAATTAATTTATTATACTAATACTTCAACAAGTGCAGAATTATACAAATCTGAAAATTATCCTTGGGTAATGTTGCGGTTAGGAGATTTGTACTTATTATATGCTGAAGCTTTAAATGAATTGAATGGACCCGACCAGGAAGTTTATGATTACATAAACAAAATAAGAACCAGGGCAGGATTGCCTGATGTTGAGGACTCGTGGACTGGTTATTCAAAAACCCCAAACAAATATAAAACACAAGAGGGTTTAAGAGAGATTATTCATCAAGAGCGTGGTATTGAGATGATCTTCGAAGGACAGCGCTTTTGGGATTTGAGACGTTGGAAAGAGGCTCCTCAAGAGTTAAACAAGCCAATAACAGGATGGGATGTAGATCAAGAAACAGCCAAAGCATATTATAGAGAAAAAATTCTTTTCTTTCAAACATTTAGTTTAAAAGATTATTTTTGGCCTATGAGAGAGAGGGACTTGATCATTAATAAGAATTTAGTACAGAATCCAGGCTGGTAGATTGAATAAAACGTAAAAAAATAATTTAATCATATGAAAATAAAAATATTAATAGCCCTTATAGTTGTAACGTCAATTTACGGGTGTAAGGAAGATGTCAAGGGACCTTTGGTAGCAAATGATTATATCCCTCCCGAAGTAACGGATATAAAAATAGAAAATATGCCGGGGGGAGCAAAAATTACCTATAATATTCCTGAGAATTCGGAAATATTGTATGTAATGGCCAGGTTTCAACCTCAGGATGGCACTTATAGAGAGGTAAAATCATCTGTCTATAAGAATTTCATAATATTGGATGGGTTCCCCGATACAAGGGAATATCCTGTTTATTTGTATTCAGTGTCAAGATCTGAAGTTCGTTCACCTGGTATAATGACCAAAATTAATCCTCTGAAACCTCCAATTAAGAGTGTATTCGAGACTCTCATTGTTCATGCAACATTTGGGGGAGTGGTTGTCAGTTTTTATAATGAATATATGAACGAGTATGTATTGCACACTTTAGTGAAAAATAAAGAGGCAGTTGAAGGGGAAGAGGAATGGATTGAGTATGACAGATTGTACACTCAATCGTTGGAGAGAACCTATGCTGTTAGAGGACTAGAGTCCGAACAGACAGATTTTGCGTTTTATTTTTCTGACAAATGGAAAAATAATTCAGATACGCTGGAAGTCACGTTAACACCACTGTATGAAATTATCTGCGACAAAAGTTTGTGGGAAAATGCTGCATTGAGCGATGACAGTCATAAGTCTCAATTTTCTGATTGGGACATCATATATCTCTGGGATGATAAAGACAAGTTTTTCTATCAGGATCCGGAACTATATACTGTTCCCAATTGGATTACAATTAATTTAGGGAAAAAATACACATTCAGCAGAATGAGAGTTAACCAGCTCACTCATCATGATACCTGGAAATTTGCAGATGGTGCTCCTCAAATTTTCGAAATCTGGGGAACAAATACTCCATCCACGGATTGGGAGGTTTGGACACTGCTTGGAGAATTTGAGTCAATAAAACCTTCAGGTTTGCCTGTGGGGCAGTTTACTGAAGAGGACTATGCCGTAAACATGGCTGGGGAAGATTTTGATTTTCTCCCCATGTCGGATTCATATCAATATATTCGTTTCAAAACACTTAAAACGTGGGGAAATACACAATACGTATGTTTTAAAGAATTAACCTTGTGGGGTCAAGCAGATCAAGAAACCGATTAATCAGTGAAAAAATGAAAACGTCAAATTTAATTTGTATAGCAACAGCTATTATATTGATTCTTGCAAGTTGTGAGAACATAAAAGATACATATGAAGAATTCGTCAAAGATGGAGAAATAGTCTATGTTGCAAAAGCCGATTCCATAAAAGTAAGAAGTGGAAAAAATCGTTTGGAGTTGTCATGGTTATTATTATCAGACCCCAATGTGGCAAAATATAAAGTTTATTGGAACAACAAAAGGGATTCGGTAGAAGACATTTTGTCAAGAACATCAGGAATAGATACCGTTAGGCTACTGCTTGAGGATATGGAAGAGGACATTCACCATTTTTCAATTTTTTTGTATGACAAGAAGGGTAACTCCTCTGTAGAAGCAACCGTTATAGGTAAAGTTTATGGTGATCGCTATCAAATTTCATTGCTAAATAGAGCATATAAAAGTGTTAGCAGGATTAATTCAAAAGATATTGTAGTTGAATGGCTGCCTGCGGATATAAATGTCGTCGGCGTAAAAAGTGAATTCATTGATAATAACAATATTCTGAAAAATCATTTTTCATCCGGTGAAGTGATACTGGATACAATAAGAAATTTTCCGTTAGACGGTGTCTTAAATTATCGGACTGCCTTTCTTCCCGAAGTTACGGCAATTGATACCTTTTATACGGATTATGACTCTATCCCTGCGCCTTCCTATGAAGTAAGGTGTGATAAAAATTTGTGGCAGAATGCCGGATTGAGCGATGACAGTGATGAGGGTACATATGCTGAATGGGGCATTTCAAATCTTTGGAATGATGACAATAATACTGATGAGATGCGTAATTTTTTCTATCAACGTGACGGCTATACTGTTCCGAATTGGTTTACGATAAATTTGGGGAAAAGATACAATTTTATAAGGATGAAGGTCAACCAATTAATTCATAACGATTTTTGGAAGTTCGGAGACGGTTCTCCCAAAAAGTTTGAAATATGGGCAACGAATACACCTACAACAAACTGGGGTGATTGGAATTTAATTGGAACTTTCGAATCGGTTAAACCATCCGGATTACCGGTCGGGCAATTATCAGAAGAAGATCATGCTGCTAATCTTGCTGGTGAAGAATACAATTTTGATCCAATAACCGATGCATATCAATATATTCGTTTTAAGACACTTAGCACTTGGGGAGGGGTCAACCATGTATGTATCAGAGAGTTGACTTTTTGGGGTCTACCGGCTGATGATTAATTTGTCGACAGACCTATTTATCATAAAAACTAACATTTAATTCCGCTATAAGTAACATGAGGGGAAATATTAATAAAGAGGGCTTAATAACAATTTTTCTGTTTGTGACCTTGTTGTTCAGTCCTTTTTATTATGGCTGTGACAAATCTGGTGGTATCAATGACATAGACAACAACGACACCACAGATATTGCTGAAAAAAGTAATCTTGCTAAAAGCAAAGGAAATTCAATCCAAATTGATCCTTTTGCCCTTTATAGTTTGGGTATTACTCCAGGTCAACTTATTGCAGATCTTAAAAAGGCCAACATAAAATATGTTCATTATTTTGTAGTCAACTATTGGAATGGGGGTAAAAATGACGATCTGTTCAAGAAAGAATATTTAGATGCATTGGAAGAGAATGGTATCGGAGTATGGCTAATGCTACTTGGAAACTGTTTTTATGGAAAAACGACCTTCCCGAAAGAATGGGAAATGGAGTTCCTAACTCCATATCCGGAGGAAATAAGTTTTTATTCCTTTCATAATGATGAATACGTGAATTGGCAGGTTATGCGTGTTAAAACCATTCTCAGGAATTACAACTTTGTCGGGATCGAGTTTGCAGAATCGTATTTCCCTGAGTGGAGAACAATATATACTAATGGATTTTATGGAGATGTTAGCCTTTATGCGCGTCGAAAGTTCACCAGGCAATACCTTGGACTTGTTGATGAAGAGCCACTCTCTTTTGATGCCATAAGGAATGATCCTGAGATTTACAAAAAATGGCAAGACTTCAGGTCAGATGCAGTTGTAAATTTCAACCAAAAAATAAAAGAAGCTATCAAGTCAATAAATCCGAAGACTTTGTTTGCATCGTGGGGGATGGGCATCCGCAATGGCTCCTTGGAAGAAATTAGAGAACACTTTGGGTTAGATATGGAACGTATTGTAAAAGAAGTGAAGCCGGATATATTTTATATTCAGACCGCTGCGCAAGATTGGGGAGACCCGGGATTGGAACCGGACTATTTATTAGCGTACTCTTATATTGTAGATGCACTAAAAAAGGCAGCTCCTGATGTTCCGTTGGGAATACAGACAGACATTGCATCGCTTTCGTTCCATGATCAAAGCGTAGAAAAACGCGACGGAAATTGGTGGACCACATTTATGAATACTTCTCTTTCAAACGGATATTATACCAACACTGCATATGAATATTCGTTTTATAAACAACAAGGTCTCTGGGTTGAATAAATCAAAAAATGAAAATAACAATGAAACTAAAGAACTTACTGAGCATTTATTTTTTAAAGAAAATCGCAGCACTACTTCTTGTTTTGGTGCTGACTAATTGCAGTTTTGCACAAAAAAACAGGATAGGACTCACGCTTATTCCTCCAAGCCCGGTAACAAATAAGATAGATATTGACATCAGGGCCGGGATTGTTAACTACGAATCTCAATCACGGGACTTTGAAGTCTATATCTATCTGAATAAAGAAGATAAAGAGTCGCTCCTTCATTACTCAAAACCTCATATAAAAGCAAACTCGGGACATAAGGTACAAGTTATTTTGCCAACTTCAGACAAGGTTGGGATGAATAAGGTTATCCTTAAAGTGAAATTGGATGAAGAGATTTATAGCGAGACCAAAGAGTTCGAAGTAATTGAGTCAGACATCCGATCGACCCGGCAAATAGACGGAGCCTGGGCAGGAATTTACCACTGGAGCGAAGGAGAGGGTAAGCATTGGAATAAGGATATTGCAAAAATGACGGATGCTCAATGGCAAGAACTTGTGCGTTCGATGCATAGCATAGAAATGAATATGATCGTTATTCAGGAAGTGTTCCGAAACGAAGAGTATGTTGGGAAACACTCCTTAACTGTAGATAATTATGCCGGCAAAGCATTTTATCCTTCCGATCTGTATCCGGGCAGAATGCCTATTGCGGCAAAAGATCCAATAGAAGCGATACTCTCTGAAGCAGACAAGCATAATATGTCGGTTATGGTTGGAGTGGGAATGTTTGCCTGGTTTGATTTCACTTCCGAATCTCTCGAATGGCATAAACGTGTAGCAAAGGAGCTTTGGGATAAATATGGACACCATCCCTCATTCTACGCATTCTATGTTTCGGAAGAAAGTGGAGGAAGCCTCGACAACTGGGAGCTAACTACTGAAAAGCAGATTATGCGTAAACGGCAAATCGTAGAATTTTTCAGAGCATTTAAAGAATATTGCAATACACTGGCTCCTGAAAAACCGATTATGCTCGCTACAAACAGCATGGGAGTTCCACAAGGACTGGATACATACCCTGGTCTGTTGCAAAACCTGGATATCCTTTGTCCCTTCGGTTTTGCGCGCATGCCTGAAGGTGACCTCTCCGGGAAGGAAGCAGCCACCTTGCTTCAACAATTGTGTGATGATGCCGGTTCCCACCTTTGGTTTGATCTTGAAGCTTTCTTGTTCAATCCCGATCAGTCCTTGTACCCCAGACCCATGGAAGAAATTATTCATGATTTGACACTGTTCGACAACTTTGAAAAGATATTATGCTACCAATATCCGGGGGTTTTCAGTGATCCCAAAGCTTCGATAAGAGTAGGAGAGGAAAGAACCGTGAAGCTGTTCAAGGATTACAAAGCATATCTGGATACGTTAAAGAAAAACAGAGCGAAGAAAAAAAGGTAATAAATTCAATACCAAAAGAAAATCAATATGTATCAAGCAATAAATCGCATCGTTTTATTGATAACGGGCTTATGCCTTTTGGGTTTATCCATTATTGGTCAGACGAAACCGGTGAGGGGAACATGGGTTAACCTTCCCTACCAGGATGTGAGAAACAAATATATGAATCCGGCCCATGTGGAATATAGATCTGCCAAATTTTGGGAAAAGAAAATCACCGAGTTATCAGAGTTTGGAGTAGAATATATCGTTATTATGGCTGTGGCCAATGAACGAAAATCATATTATCCTTCAGATTTCATGGAGCCGGCTTATAATAAAGGTGAAAAAAGTCCTGTTGAGGCAATCTTTGAAACGGCCGGCAAATATGATATGAAAGTGTTTATGAGCTCAGGTTGGGCAATAAACCAGGATGATAACCTCAGGTTGCCGGAAGTAAAGGAGATACAAGAGAAAATAATGTCTGAAACTGCAGCAAAGTTCAAACACCACAAGTCATTTTTTGGGTGGTATTTGCCTGTCGAAGACTCTCTTGAACCATATCTGTCCGACCATGCAGTGGAGGCCGTAAATATCCTGGTAAACAAAGCAAAAGAATTGACCCCCGGAAAAAAGGTCATGATTTCGCCCTACGGTATATGCCATGCCAATATCGACAGTGAAAAATTTGAGGAACAAATACTGAAGTTAAAAGTGGACATCATTGCTTATCAGGACGAGGTAGGGTGTGTCAGGGAACCTATGCCAATGAAAAGAATGAAGGAGAATTTTGCCAAACTCGGACAAATACATCAAAAAACCCCTATTCAGTTTTGGGCAAATGTGGAGTCTTTTACATGGGAAAAAAATGATAATGACAGGGAGTCAGCACTTATACCTGCAGCATTTCCTCGTTACTTATCTCAAATAACCGGCGTGTCTATGGCAGGAGCAGAAGAGGTGATCAGTTTTTCTGTTTATGGTATTTTTGATAAACCGGATTCGGAAATGCCTATTGGTCAACCCTGCTTCTCGGCAAAAGCATATCAGGATTATATGGATTGGAAAAATGGTAAGGGCAGGTGGAATTTTTTAGAAAGAACTTTCAAGGGCGAGGTTGACCATGTTGGAGTAAATAAAAAAATATCTGCAAACTGTAAACAGGTCAGCAACGTTGAGCGATTGACGGATAAAAAATTAGGACAGGAAACAATTGATGATAAAGAATGGGTTGACTTTGGCAACGACAAGATGGAGGTTGTCATTGATCTTGGCAAAGCGACTAAAATCAACACACTGGCAGGGCGTTTCCTTCATTATAACAAACAAGCGGTGGCATTGCCGTCATTGGTGCATTTTTATATATCGAAAAATAATAAAAAATTCAAAAGAGTTGGCTCCATTGCAATGGAAGCAACCAAGAACGACAGATTCGATTGCTGGATAGATCTTGTTATAACTGATAACATTGATGCTTCTGCCCGATACATAAAAATTGAAGCTGACAACAGGGATAATAACAAAATACTTTGTGACGAAATTTTTATCAATCCGAAATGGTGAAAGTATAAAAATCTCCGGACTGTTCAACTATGCGGGTAGGATTGGAAGAACTGTAACCACTTTTGAAAAAGACGGAACGTCTTTGCCAACCGGGAAAATAACTTGCCCGAAATTCAGCAATCCATCGATTATTTCAATCAGGTAACGGAAGAAATATTTTAAACTTTCATTTTCTTTCTTTAAAAGGGTTGTCAATAATTTATTGGCAACCCTTTTAGTATTTTTTTTGAGTTTGATGGATTTAACTAAGTTAAATAATTGAATTAACGGAAAATCCCTCGCTCGTGAGAGTAGGGGATTTTATCACTTAAAAATATATTTATTACTTAAGTAAAATTTGTTGTCATTTTGGGGAAAGTGAACATTTTAACAAAATTAAAAGAAAAAGATTATTAACTTTGTAGTCTTAGAATTTTAGCTGCAGTTTAATAATGGAGTTTAAGATTAGCACACTAGGAGATTATTCTCATTTATTTAGTATTTGCAGGGAAGGATTGAGTGATGATAAAAAAATTTCCATAGATATAACCGGATTGAATTTTATAAATCCACATGATGTTTTAATTATTGTAGAAATTGCTATTTGGCTTCATAAAAAACATTCAGACGTTGAGATTATTATAAAATCTAGAAGTAATTTACTTGATTACCTAACAGACATTGGATTATTTGAATTTGTAAAAACGAATCACGAACAATCAAAAACAATTAAAGCAATAAGTAGTCAAACAGCGATGCCAATCAGGCGCATAGACGTAAATCACATTGATGAGTATATAATTAGCACGTTGAATTTTATACGGAATTTTTGCTATAATGCTGATTTAACTATGCTCTCAATAGGAATTCAGGAAGCTATTAATAATGTGCATGACCATTCGGAATCAATCATAGGTGCTTATGTGTTTTGTCAGTATTACCCAAAAATAAATGAGATAAAGGTATGCGTTACTGATATGGGAGTAGGTATTCCAAAAAGGGTAAGAGAGTTTAACCCTAAGCTTACAGACGCAGAATGTATTGAATGGGCAGTCGCAGAAAATAACACAACAAAAACATCACCGCAAAACTCAGGCAAAGGGTTGACAAATATTTCTGATTTTGTGTTTGCTAATGGTAGCAGATTAAATATTTATTCTAATAATGGATGTTATAGTATTATAAATGAGAAAGAATATACGAGCAATAACCCTATACAAAACTTCTTTGGTACGTTGATTGAATTTACAATAAAAGTTGATAACCTACATCAAGATGAAGAGCTTGATATTTCTAATTTTTAAAATATGGACACAATAACAATTAACAGCCTTAATATAGGTTTAAGCACCAATGCAGATGGTAATAGATTGTATGCTACCTTGAAACCGTATTTTATAAAAAATAAGGTAGTGTATTTATCTTTTGAAAATACTATCCCTATGTCATCATCATTCTTTAATTCTTCATTTGGAGAGTTGATTGATGAGTTTGGGATCGATATGTTCAAGGAACATGTTATTCCAATCAACATAAACAAGTCACAGCTTGATTTAATAAAAAAATACATAGGATGGCATACTGAAAAAGAATTATGTTAGCGTGAGAATGTTAACATTCGAGAAATGAGAACCGGAGAACTGCATAAATTTCCGGTTTTTTATTTTATAAACTATTTGTAGGAAGTTAGTGGATGGCATTTTTTAAATGGTAAGATTTTAGTCCTCATTCTATGTTTTAAACTCATATCAAAATATCTTGATATGTTTTGAGTTTTCTCAAAAAAGTCATTATTCTTCTCATCCTTCATGTGATAATATATTCGAATTTTATTTAACTGTTCATGTTGAAATATGCTATTAAATAAAACTCTGTCAGATATTCCACAAGAATGTCCCATAATATTTACATCAAATTTATCTTTTTCCAAGAATTCGAAAAGTGTTTGATAATTTTCTCTCATTAAATAATGAAACGACTTCATGTTGCGCGTTAATTCATTTTCATCAAAATCCTCAATTTTAGAATACATGTCGTTTGTTTCATCACCATAACCAAAAATAATTGGATTTTCCTTATCATTTAATTGTCCATGAATATTATTGATATAATACAGATTAGGGTCGTGTGATTTCAGATAAATGTCAATTGTTGACGTGTAATTGAAATTAAGAATGTGGGTTTTTTCTTTTGGAGAACCGCTTTTATGAGACAATTTAATAATATTTTCTATGTGTGATTTTATTTCAGAATTACATTCATCAGGAATTGAATATATACTATTTAAATATTTGTGTAATTCTGATTTAATTAAGTCAAGGGATTTATTTAAATCAGTAACCTCGTTAAGATAGGATTGATGGAAATCGTAAAATGTAAAAATATCATTTATTCCTCCTCGAAGAATTTCTTGTAATTTTATGTAGTATAGTTTTTCAATATTAACCCAATTGTTTGTTTCGCACTGCTCTAATGTTTTTTTAAAAAAATTATCGTATTGAACATTTATACCGTATCTTTCAATAAAATCATTGTATTGGTTAATTGTATCAAAGGATTTTTCAAAATAATAACCGTCGTTATTTATAGCTATCAAATCCTTCTCCTTGTCAATTTCACGTCTTTTTGGATTAGAAACTTCCGAACTCAATAAATCCAAAATAAAATCCTTATATGATGTTTTTAATCCATGCGCAAGGTCAAAACCGTTTCCTATTATAATTAGTTGATTCATTTTGTCTAGTTGTTTATAAAATCAATTTTATACTTTCGCTTAATTCGCATATTTCAAAGATTTTTTTACTCTTAATAATAGTGTTAAATAAGGGTATTTTAAAGCACAAAAAAAGCGAGGGTACAAAATTGCACCAACTCGCTTGATTGTTTATGTTCAGTCTTTTCTCTTTGTGGGCGTTGACGGATTCGAACCGCCGACCCTCTGCTTGTAAGGCAGATGCTCTGAACCAGCTGAGCTAAACGCCCGTTTGGGACTGTCTCAAAAGTAACGCAGCAGTTGGGCACTTCTAAGACACCGCCTTTGCTTTTCTTCAAAAGCGTTGCAAAGATAGTATTAATTTTTATTCTGCAAAAATACATGTAGTAATTTTTCATAAACTTATTCTTAATATTTTGCTAAACAGATAGAAATTAGTAAATTTGCAACCGATTTTACAAGTATAAATTTAAAAACATAGTAAAAAATGATTAAAGTAGGTATTAATGGTTTTGGTCGCATCGGACGTTTGGTTTTCCGTGCAGCTCAAGAAAGAAAAGACGTTCAAGTCGTAGCCGTAAATGATCCTTTTTTGGATTTGGATTATGTGATATATATGCTGAAGTTTGATACTGTACACGGTAAATTTAACGGTACGGCAGAAAACAAAAACGGTAAATTAATCGTAAACGGCAAGGAAGTGAAATTCTTCGCTGAAAAAGATCCTGCAAGCATTCCATGGGGTTCTGTTGGTGCTGATTACATCGTTGAATCAACCGGAGTGTTCACTACTATTGACAAAGCAAAAGCTCACTTGGACGGTGGCGCAAAAAAAGTAGTTATCTCTGCTCCATCCGCTGATGCACCTATGTTTGTATGTGGTGTTAACTTAGATGCATACAAAGCAGATATGAATATCGTATCTAACGCTTCTTGTACAACCAACTGTTTAGCTCCTTTGGCTAAAGTTATCAATGATAATTTCGGTATCGCCGAAGGTTTGATGACTACCGTACATGCTGCTACCAATACGCAAAAAACTGTTGATGCTCCTTCAAAAAAGGATTGGAGAGGTGGTCGTTCCATCTTGGGTAACATCATCCCGTCTTCAACCGGTGCAGCTAAAGCAGTAGGTAAAGTTATTCCTTCCCTGAACGGCAAATTGACCGGTATGGCTTTCCGTGTTCCGACTGCCGACGTGTCTGTGGTTGACTTGACGGTACGTTTGGAAAAATCAGCAACTTACGAAGAAATTAAAGCTGCTGTTAAGAAAGCTTCCGAAAAAGAAATGAAGGGTATCTTAGGTTACACGGAAGACTCTGTTGTTTCTACAGACTTTATAGGTGATCCCCGTACTTCTATTTTTGATGCAGGTGCAGGAATTGCATTGAGTGGCAATTTTGTGAAATTGGTGAGTTGGTACGACAACGAATGGGCTTATTCTTGCAAAACCCTTGATCTGATTGTACACATGAACTCTGTAAAAAAATGAGTTGAGTGATTCACATAATTAATCCCCGATGGTGTAAATGCTGTCGGGGTTTTTTATATTGAACTATGGACCTTATCTTTACAGGACGAATTGATTGAAATAATCTTGTAAATTAATAAATATGCAGGTCAAACATATTTATCTTTCAGAATTAAAATCCGGCGATGAAGCCATCATAATCAAGGTGCTCGGACGCGGTGCATTCCGCAAACGCATCACGGAGATGGGTTTTATCAAGGGAAAGAAAGTTAAGGTGATTAAAAACGCACCGCTGCTCGACCCCATTGAATATGAAATCATGGGCTATAAGATATCCTTGCGTCGCAGTGAAGCCGAATTGGTCGAAGTAGTCACCACAGATATGATTGATCAAGTTTCGCCCTGTGAATTTATGGGTACGATAGATGATGCGAAACTGAAAAAATCTGCGATTGAAAAAGGCAAAATTATCAATGTTGCCTTGGTCGGAAATCCAAATAGCGGTAAAACAACCTTGTTTAATTTTGCTTCCGGATCTCATGAAAGAGTGGGAAATTACGGCGGTGTTACAATTGATGCTAAAGAAGCAAAATTCCATCAGTCAGGATATTGCTTTAACATAGTGGATCTGCCCGGAACTTATTCTATCACTGAATATTCGCCCGAGGAACTGTATGTTCGCACCCATATTTTGGAAAAAATGCCGGACATAGTCATCAATGTGGTGGATGCATCAAATCTGGAACGAAACCTATACCTGACTACCCAACTTATCGACATGAACATCAAGGTAGTGATTGCTTTGAATATGTACGATGAACTAAAGAGAAAAGGTGTCGAGTTTGATTATCAAAGACTTGGAAAAATGATGGGTATTCCTATTGTTCCCACCGTAGCTTCCAAAGGAAAAGGAATTTCCAAATTATTTGCAAAGTTAATTGATGTCTATGAAGACCGGGATCCCATTGCAAGGCATGTACACATCAATTATGGAAAGCTCATCGAAAGAAGTCTGAAAGAAATTCAAGATCTGATTTGGAAAAATCCATCACTTACCGATAGGGTCTCTTCTCGTTTTATTGCGGTTAAATTGCTTGAGCAGGACAAATCCATTTACAAATTATTTAAAAAAGTCCCCAATTACAACGAGATTGTTGAAGCAACAGAAAAAAATATTCTTTTTCTCGAAAATGAGTATGGTGAAAACTCGGAAACTATTTTGACGGATGCAAAATATGGGTTTATTGCAGGTGCACTCAGGGAAACTTACAAAGAACCTAAAAGAACACAGCGTGTCATTCGCGAAATTGATGATTTGCTGACCCATAAATTCTGGGGATTACCTATCTTCTTTTTCTTCCTGTGGATCATGTTTCAGGCTACTTTTTCATTGGGGAAATATCCCATGGAATGGATAGAATCGGCTGTAGGGTGGTTTGGGAATTTTGTTGCCGGTATTTTGCCAGAGGGATCTCTGAAAGATTTGTTGGTTGAGGGTGTCATAGGTGGTGTAGGATCTGTAATTGTATTCTTCCCCAATATTTTGATTTTATTCTTTTTTATCTCATTGATGGAGGATACCGGATACATGGCGCGGGCATCTTTCATGATGGATAAACTGATGCAGAAAATCGGACTTCACGGCAAAGCCTTTATACCGCTGATCATGGGCTTTGGATGCAACGTGCCGGCAATTATGGCTACGCGCACCCTCGAAAATCGCAAGGATAGAATCCTGACCATGATTATAACGCCTTTTATGTCTTGTAGTGCCAGACTGCCGGTTTATGTGTTGCTGATTGCCGCTGTGTTCCCCAAACACCAGGGCATTTTGCTTTTTGGCATCTATCTGACAGGTATTGTGATTGCCATCCTGACGGCACTACTTATGAAGAATATAGTTTTTTCCAGGAAAAGAGTTCCCTTTGTGATGGAATTACCGCCGTATCGTATTCCTACACTGAGAAACACCCTGCTTCACATGTGGCACAAGGGACAGCAGTATCTGAAAAAAATGGGAAGTGTAATATTGATTGCTTCCGTTATAATTTGGGCTTTGGGTTATTTTCCACGTCATGTTGAACTTTCTGCAGATTATGCAGCAAAAATACAAGCCGTTGAGGATCAAGATGAAATAGAAGAACACGAAAAAGAAGTACTGATCAAGGAATTGGAGCATGCCCGTGATTCCGAACAACAAGAAAAGTCATACATTGGCATGATGGGACATGCCATTGAACCCGTTATTCGTCCTTTGGGATTTGATTGGAAGATGGGTGTCAGCCTAATGACCGGGTTGGCAGCTAAAGAGATAGTTATCAGCACTATGGGTGTTTTGTATCAATCCGGTTCGGAGGATGATGCAGGAGCGCAAGAAACTTTAAAGCAAAAGATTAGAGAACAAAAACACAGTTCCGGAGAGTTGGAAGGACAACCAGTTTTCACACCCCTTGTGAGCATTGGTTTTATGTTGTTTATATTGATATATTTTCCCTGCGTTGCAGTTATTGCGGCTATCAGAAAAGAGGCAAATTGGGGCTGGGCAATATTTACGATGCTCTATACAACCGGCCTGGCCTGGTTGATTTCGTTTTTGGTTTATCAGATAGGCAACATGATTTGTTAAAAAATAATTACTTTTGTGTGTCGAAATTTTATTGATTCTTAATTTATATAAAAATAGTTACCATGATATCATTTACCATTGCTGTAATAGTTTTAATCGTAGGCTATGTTGTTTACGGAAAAGTTGCGGAACGTGTGTTTGGGATTGAACCGGACCGACCTACTCCCGCTATATCTAATCCCGACGGAGTTGATTATGTTCCCTTGCCCTGGTGGAAAGCCTTTTTAATTCAATTTTTAAATATAGCCGGATTGGGACCCATTTTCGGAGCCATTATGGGCATTATGTACGGTTCATCGGCTTTTTTATGGATTGTGTTTGGAACCATCTTTGGCGGAGCCGTTCACGATTATATGTCGGGCATGATGTCAGTGCGAGCTAATGGAGCTTCTCTACCCGAATTAGTGGGTAAAGAGTTGGGTAATTCAGTAAAAGTGTTCATGAATATTTTCTCTATAGGACTGATGGTGCTTGTTGGTGCTGTGTTTATTTCCGGACCTGCCGAATTACTTAACAACATGACCACAGGTGCTATTGGTGTTACCTGGTGGATTGTGATTATTTTTACCTATTATATTCTTGCTACTTTATTGCCGATAGATAAAATAATAGGAAAGATTTATCCTGTATTCGGACTTGCACTATTGATTATGGTAGTCGGCATCTTAATCGCCTTGTATGTCAATAATGCTGCGGTGCCGGAGTTTTCTGCCGGATTTGCCAATCAGCATCCGCAACAGCTACCTATATTTCCAATGATGTTTATATCAATTGCCTGTGGAGCTGTCTCAGGATTTCATGCAACACAATCACCTTTAATGGCGAGATGCATTCAAAATGAAAAATACGGACGAAGGGTTTTTTACGGATCTATGGTAGTGGAAGGGATTGTAGCTTTGGTGTGGGCGGCTGCAGCTGCAAGTTTTTTTGGATCTATTGAAGGATTGCAAGAATATGTTGGCGGACTTGCCCCAACAGCCAACAAACCGGCAGTGGTAGTGGATGTCATTGCTAAAACTTGGTTAGGACCTGTAGGTGGGTTTTTAGCTTTGTTGGGTGTTGTGGCAGCCCCTTTATCTACAGGAGATACTGCTTTAAGATCAGCCAGATTGATGACTGCCGAGTTTCTAAAAATGAATCAGAAGCCAATTAAAAATCGTTTGTGGGTAGCCGTGCCTATTTTTATCATTACATTTATCTTGTTGCAAATTAATTTTGATGTAATATGGAGATATTTTGCCTGGTGGAATCAAACTTTATCGGTTTTCACGTTATGGGCAATTACGGTATATTTATCCAAACGCAATAAATTCTATGGTATCTCGCTAATTCCGGCTCTTTTTATGACGTGTGTCACAGTGTCTTATATCTTCCTGGCACCGGAAGGCTTTAGCTTGTCACCTGTCATAGCATATAGTGTAGGAATAGGAACAACCCTCGGTGCCATTATATTGTTTTATGTTAGGAACCCCAAATTAAAAACAGAGTAAATTGTTGATTGTCAACGATATGTTTGTTTTTGAGCGTGTTTGAGAATTGTAAAATGCTAATTATTCAAAAATAAACCTTTATTTTTACAGTTTTATTTGTAACACTTAATATATTGAAAATGTCAGTTGTTATTAAAGAGGTAAAGAGTAAAAGAGATCTAAAGAAATTTGTTTGGTTTGGGATTAACATGTACAAAGACAATCCGTATGCAGCGCCTCCACTGGCGATGGACGATTTGCTGAATTTGTCAAAAGGTAAAAATCCCGCCTTGGATTTTTGTGATACAGCTTATTTCTTAGCCTATAAAGAGGGTAAAATTGTTGGACGAATCGCAGGAATTATCCAACCTGTTGCGAATGAAACGTGGGATCAAAAGCATGCGCGTTTCGGATGGATTGATTTCGTGGATGACCCCGAAGTGTCAAACGCCCTTTTCGATGCAGTTGAGCGTTGGGCTAAATCAAAAGGAATGACCCATATTCATGGTCCTCTTGGTTTTACCGATTTCGACAATGAAGGTGCTTTGATAGAAGGATATGACAGGCCGGGTACATTGGCTACCATCTATAATTATCCGTATTATATTGAACATTACGAAAGATTGGGATTTGAGAAAGAGGCGGATTGGGTTGAATATCTGATCACGGTACCGGATGTGTTCCCTGAAAAATTTATAAGAATGGCAGAGATTGTTAAACGGAAATTCAATCTTCATCCGGTTCAATTGGTTTCTAAAAAAGATACGGTTGAACGGTACGGACAAAAAATCTTTGACTTACTCAATGAGGCTTACAAAGATTTGTTCGGCTTTGCTAAATTAACAGATGAACAGATACAGTTTTACATCAAGTTGTATTTCAGTTTTTTCCGTTTAGATACCGTTGTCTTGGTAGAAAATGATGAAGGTGATTTAATTGCTCTGGGGATAGCCATGCCGAGTTTTACCAAGGCTTTGCAAAAAGTAAAAGGTAAATTGTTCCCTTTCGGATGGTATCATATGTTGAAAGCCATCAAGAAAAATGACTTATTGGATTTGTACCTGATAGCTGTACATCCTGATTATCAGAACAAAGGAGTTAATGCTATTTTGTTTGCTGAAATGATGCCGGTAGCAGCGAAAAACGGATATGTTTATGCTGAAAGTAATCCTGAATTAGAAACGAATACTAAGATTACAGCACACTGGGATTATTTCGAACATGAAATTCACAAAAAAAGAAGGGTATATATAAAAGCGATTAAATAAATTATTAAAATTGACACGTCAGTTTGATTTTTTGGTCATCGGAAGCGGTATAGCTGGAATCAGTTTTGCTCTTAAAGCATCCCGCCACGGCACTGTTGCATTGCTTAGCAAGTCTTCTTTGGATGATACGAATACGTCTTATGCACAGGGTGGTATCGCTGCGGTAACTTACAGTCCCGATAGTTTTGAAAAACATATAGCTGATACCATAGTGGCAGGTGACGGACATTGTGATGTGGCAGTCGTTGAAAAAGTAATCACGGAAGCTCCGCAGCAAATTGAGGAGTTGCTTAACTGGGGCATTGATTTCGATCGTGATGGAGATGGTAAATTTGATTTGCACAGAGAGGGAGGGCACAGCGAACACCGGATTCTGCATCATAAAGACAATACAGGTTATGAAATTCAAGAGGCTTTAATACGTAAACTCAGAACTATTCCCAATATAGAGATCTTTGAAAATACATTTGCGATTGAAATCATCACCCAACACCATATGGGAGAAGTGGTTACCATGCATACACCGAATATCGAATGTTACGGAGCATATGTTTTAGACCAACGCACCAACCATATTCATACGTATTTATCAAAGGTGACTTTACTTGCCACCGGCGGTATTGGCGGTGTATATGCCACCACCACTAATCCTGATGTTGCCACCGGAGACGGCATAGCCATGGTGCACAGGGCGCGCGGCGTGATTAAAGATATGGAGTTTGTGCAGTTTCATCCCACCGCTTTTTATAATCCGGGCGAACGTCCCACGTTTTTGATTACAGAAGCCATTCGCGGATATGGAGCTATTTTGCGTGGACAAGACGGACGTGAATTTATGCAGAAATATGACGACAGAGGCTCTTTAGCCCCGCGTGATATTGTTGCCCGGGCTATAGACAATGAAATGAAAATCAAGGGACATGATTTTGTTTATTTGGATGTGACGCATAAAGATGCTGAGGAAACAAAAGATCATTTTCCCAATATTTACAAGAAGTGTTTAGAACACGGTATTGATATCACGAAAGATTTCATTCCGGTATCACCCACCCAACATTATGTTTGCGGTGGAATAGTAGTCGATATGAATGCACGCACCTCCATCAACAGATTGTATGCTGCCGGTGAATGTTCGTGTACCGGTTTGCATGGAGCAAATCGCTTGGCATCCAATTCATTGATAGAGGCTATAGTATATGCCGATGTTGCAGCAAAAGATGCAGCCAAACACATTCGGGATTATAGTTGGAATACGCAGATACCTGCCTGGGATGATGAAGGAACGAAGCTTCCGGAAGAAATGGTGTTGATTACGCAAAGTTTTAGGGAAGTTGAGCAAATCATGAGTTCCTATGTGGGTATTGTGCGTTCTAATCTTCGTCTGCAAAGGGCTATGAGAAGGTTGGAGATTTTATTTAAGGAAACGGAAGATTTGTTTGACAGATCGGTAGTTTCGCGTGAGTTGTGTGAATTGCGTAATGTAATCAGTGTTGCTTATCTGATTATTAAGCATGCTTTGAGGAGAAAAGAAAGCCGTGGACTGCATTATACGGTTGATTATCCTAAAAGAGCCAATGGCAGTGAAAGCAATTTGTCAGTATGAAGCAAATATACAATATGTATAGAATATATTATATATCAATCTTGTTGGGAGCCTTGTTTCTTTTTTCTGTTGAGATGTCAGCTCAACAAGAACTTAACAGACCGTCAGTTGTAAAAATTGAGGGTGAGAGTTTATTGCCCGAAAATACTTCTAAAAAAGACATAACAGCCAATCAGCAGGTCATCCAGGCAGATGGATTCAGTTACTATACAACTGCTGCCGGTATCTATATTTATTTTCCTAAGCCCAATAATTATGTCCGGTTGTTTGCTTTAACCGGTCAAGTGATTTGGAGTGGAGAATTGGTCTCCGGTCGCTTTTTTATCCCGACAGGGGAGGGAATTTACTTTTTGCGGGTCAATAATAAAAGTTATAAGATTAGTTGTAAAAAGACTTAACTGAACTCGGCGGTATCCATAAGCGCCCAACTGCTGCGTTGTTTTCGATGTTTCGGGGTCGCGAGTTCCGTGTTCCGTGGTGTGTGGTCGCAAGGTAGTTGAATATTTGTTTTGAGACAGCCCGAAACCTGAACATATAATTTTTTTGTTTGTTTACTATGTGGAAAGACTTTTTCTTTTTTCCCCTTTCTCAACGTATCGGCATTGTTTTGATTATCTGTTTGATAGTGTTGTGCTCTATTGTCAATTTTTGCATTCCGTTTTTTTCTTCTGAAGACGATTTTGAGACTGATCCTGATGATATAGCGGTATTTGAAACATTTAAGCAATCATTGGTTTCCTTGGATAGTGCCCGTCACAGCAAAAAAATCCAAACTTATCCACGTTCTGATAAATCTGTTCATGAGAAATCATTCCGGCAATCGGCTTCCGAAATTCATTTGTTTGCATTCAATCCCAATACATTGGATTCCACAGGGTTTGTTGCGTTAGGATTGAGGCCTTACGTGATTTCCAATATTTTAAAATACAGGAGGAAAGGAGGAGAGTTTCGTGACAGCGAAGCTTTTGGTAAGGTGTATGGTCTGACTGAAGAACAATTTGCGGATTTGGAGTCATATATTCAAATTCCGAAAGCAGATACTTTGCAGTTGAAGGAAGAACCTAAGTACGCAATCACTTTAGAGCCTGCCGTTAAAGTTGTTGTTGAGTTAAATACTGCCGATACAACCCAGTTGATGCAAGTGCAAGGTATTGGTCGGGGCTATGCGCGTTCCATTATCCGGTTCCGTCAGCAGACCGGGGGTTTTACAAGCATAGAACAGCTCCGTGAAATTTATGGAATGACAACGGAAAACTACCAATCCATTGCCCCATATTGTACTGTTGATCCTGCATCTATCCGTAAGATTAAGGTCAATACAGCATCTGTTGAAAGACTCCGTGCTCACCCTTATTTGAATTTTTATCAGGCAAAACAGATTTATGAACTGAGACGTAAAAAAGGCAAGCTCACAAAAATTCAAGATATTGAAAAACTTTCGGAAATGAATGATTCGGTATTGATGAAGATTGGGCCTTATTTGAGCTTCGAATAAAAAGGCGGTGTCTCATAAGTGCCCAACTGCTGCGTTACTTTCGATATTCGGGCTCAGTCACATACTTTAGTATGCTCCTTTGCCCTCAATCTCAGTGCCTTGCATTTGGACACTTCTAAGACACCTTGCGGGTTCTAGTTAAATATTTACTTTTGAGACAGCCCCAATATGTATTCTTGCCATGTTTTCCACTGGTTTCAAGCGTCAGACTCGGAAAAAATCATTAAATTTGTGCAATTTTATTGCAAGCGGAAGCAGTTGACTGAAGTGGATATTGTTTTTTTATCGCAATAAATACCTGGAAATTTTCCGCATTAATTATCTCAAATCGTAAAATTTTATGTTTTGCTGCTGGTTTTATTCTTCGCCCATTGAAATTTTCTTTGCGATTATTCTCGTCCTTGCTTTTATATATCAAACTTATTTTTATTTCAGATACATACGGATTGTGCTGTGTCAGACTAAAAAGCGAGAAAAAATATCGGAGGAATATGTAAAAGATCAACAGCCAGTTTCTGTTATCATCGCAGCCAGAAATGAATCTGTCAATCTCAGGGAGTTTTTGCCTCAAGTATTGTCGCAGGATTATCCGAATTATGAAGTAATCGTTGTAAATGACGGTGCGGATGGGGAAACAGAAGATTTATTGAAAGAATTGAGCATAATCTATCCACATCTACGATCCACCTTTGTGCCTCAAGGAGCTAAAAATCTCAGTACTAAAAAATTGGCTCTTACACTTGGGATCAAAGCTGCCAAATATGAATGGTTGCTTTTTACTGATGCTGACTGTGAACCACACAGCAAACACTGGATTGCTGCCATGGCTCGCAACTTTACATCTGAAACGGAATTTGTGCTTGGATATGGTGCTTATCTGCAAGAGGAAACTTTTATCAATAAATTAATTACCTATGATACGCTGTTCCATGCCTTGCAATATCTTGGTTTTGCAAATGCCGGTCAGCCTTACATGGGTGTGGGACGTAATATGGCGTATAAAAAAGAAGTGTTTTTCAGAGAAAATGGTTTTGCTTCTACCCTACATTTAATATCCGGAGATGATGATTTAATGGTAAATGCTGCAGCCAATCCACAAAATACACGTATTGAGACATCTCTGAACAGCATCACATGGTCTGTTCCCAAGGAAAATTTTCGTACCTGGTATTTTCAGAAAGAACGTCATTTGTCGGTTTCTACTTTTTACAATGCAAAAAGTAAATTTTTACTTTCTGTTGAGCCGTTTACCCGTTTGTTTTTTTACGCATCCTTCATTTCACTTTTCGTCTTATCCTTGTGCACAGGAAATTGGCTTATGACAGCCATAGCCGGCATCTTGTTCTTATCCAGGTTTATTATACAAACAACCATCATCAATAAGACTTCCCAATATTACCAGGGGCGGAAGTATTACCTGACTTTGTTGTTGTTTGATGTGATATTGCCTGTAATCTCTGCTGTCATCCTGACTTTTGGTAGGATGGGAAGCAAATCAAGATACATCAACTGGAAACAGTAAACTTAAATTTTTGTTACTATGCGCATCGTTTTTATGGGAACACCGGAGTTTGCAGTTGAAAGTCTCAAGGTATTAATTCAACATCAGTATCAAGTTGTGGGGGTAGTGACCGCGCCGGACAAACCTGCGGGACGTGGTCATAAATTGCAATATTCGGCAGTGAAACAATTTGCCCTTGACCATCAATTGTCCTTGCTGCAACCAACAAATCTGAAAGATGAAGCTTTTTTACAAGAGTTAAAAGCCTTAAAAGCGGATTTGCAAATTGTAGTTGCTTTTCGCATGCTGCCGGAGGCTGTATGGAATATGCCTCCCATGGGAACATTTAACTTGCATGCTTCCTTATTACCACAATATAGGGGGGCTGCCCCCATCAATTGGGCAATCATTAATGGTGAACAGGAGACCGGTGTAACCACCTTTTTTATTAGGGAAGGGGTTGATACAGGCAATATCATCCTGCAAGAAAGGATTCCTATTCATGAAGAGGATGATGCGGGAGCGCTTCATGATAAATTGATGATCATGGGTGCGCAATTGGTAAAAAAGACAGTGGATAGGCTAGCAAAAGGTACAATTACGACTACAGCGCAATCCTCCATCATAGAGGATACAAGTACCTTAAAATTAGCACCCAAACTTTTTAAGGACAATTGTGAAATGGATTTTTCCAAGTCTGTGGATGAAATGCATAATTTCGTGCGCGGTCTGTCACCTTATCCAACTGCATGGACCAGTCTGCAATTGCCCGGACAGTCGGAGACTATGGTGTTGAAAGTTTTTAAAACCGAAAAAGAAAAGTGTACGCACCAATCAGCAATCGGTTCCGTACATACTGACGGAAAAAACTTTTTAAAAATAGCCTTAGAAGATGGTTTTATACAGCTCGTAGAAATACAGGCTCCGGGTAAAAAACGAATGGATGTGGGTTCTTTTTTAAGAGGGATGCGGGTTCTGGGGTAGCGGGGTCCGTGTTCCGTGGTCACGTGGTGCAGGCACGCAAACTTGCAAGCAAAGCCGCATTCTCCTCATGAGTCCCTACTGTAATCCTGATGCAACCTGCACAAAGTGAGATGGTACTGCGATTCCTAACGACAATGCTGTTTTTTACCAAATACTGATAAATCGCATTCGCATCTTCTACTCTTACCAAAACGAAGTTTGCATCGGTAGGGTAGATGTGCTTGATCAACGGAAGTTGCTTCAGGAATTCAATCAGCAGCGTCCTTTCTGATATTAATATCCGTACCCATTCCTCTACTTGCTTTTTGTTTTCTATAGCCCGCAGAGCTTGTTCTTGTGTCAGGATGTTGATGTTGTACGGATATTTGATATTGCTCAATACCTGAATGATCTCCGGTGAGGCAAAAGCCATCCCCAAACGAATGGCTGCACTTCCCCAGGCTTTGGACAGGGTTTGCAAAATCACCAAATTAGGATGTTGAGCCAATGTCTTCAAAAAGCTCGGTTGAGAGGAGAAATCTATGTAGGCTTCATCCAGCACAACAATGCCGTGGAAATACTTCAGTGTTTTTTCTATTTCTTGACCATTCAGACTGTTTCCCGTAGGATTATTGGGTGAACACAACCAGATAATTTTACTGTTTTTATCCGTTGCCTTTAACATTTCATCGGCCGTGAAATCAAAATTTTCCTGCAACAACACCTTGCGATATTCCACATCATTGATATCGGCACAAACCTTATACATGCCGTAGGTAGGGTCAATGGCCACTACATTGTCAATACGCGGTTCACAAAAAGCACGATACAATAAATCAATCGGCTCATCACTGCCGTTGCCCAAAAAAATGTTTTCGGTTGGCACGCCTTTGACAGCAGAAATGGATGCTTTCAGTTTGGATTGCAAAGGGTCCGGATACCTGTTGAAAGGAGCATTGAAGGGATTTTCATTGGCATCCAAAAATACGGACGCTTCACCCTTAAACTCACTGCGTGCAGAAGAATAAGGCTTTAGAGTAGCAATGTTTTTTCGAAGGAGTTTATTGATGTTCATTTTTTAGTAGTTGGTAGTTAGTAGTTGGTATTTTTGGAAGTTAGAAGAAGTTAAAGAAGTTAGGGAAGTTACGAGGTCCGGGTTCCGAGTTCCGTGGTACGGGTTCCGTGGTCACGTGATCTGATTCGTTCATCATTCATCGTTCTCCGTTCAACAATTCAACAGTTAAACAACTCGTTCTTCACTTTTCGTTCTTAGTTCATCGTTTATAGTTCTTCGTTCTTAGTTAATTTGTTATCGTTCTTCGTTGTTTAATCTTATTTTAATCGCATTACTATGTCCTAGTAACGCTTCTTCTTCGGCCATCAGCATAATGGTATTGCCCAAGGCATTCAGTCCTTCTTGCGTGATTTCCTGGAAGGTGACTTTGCGCATAAAACTGTCTAAGTTTACGCCACTATATGCTTTGGCATATCCGTTGGTCGGCAAGGTGTGATTGGTACCTGATGCATAATCGCCGGCACTTTCAGGGGTGTAATTTCCCAAGAAAACGGAACCTGCATTTACGATTGATTCCGCCACAGCCTTGTGGTTTTTGGTGGCAATGATTAAGTGTTCGGGTGCATAAATATTCGTCAACTCAATGGCTTCTTCTAAATTACGCACCAATATTATTTTGCTGTTCTTGAGTGCTTCCCGGGCTATTTCTTTCCTTGGAAGATTTTCAAGTTGCAAGGCTACTTCATCTTGTACTTTATCAATCAGTTGTTTGTCGGTAGTGATTAAAATCGACTGGCTATCAACCCCGTGTTCGGCTTGCGATAATAAATCGGCGGCAACAAAAGCAGGAACGGCAGTTTCATCTGCCAACACTTCCACCTCGGAAGGACCGGCGGGCATGTCAATGGCTACATCCTTTAGCGAAACTAATTGTTTGGCAGCCGTAACATACTGATTGCCCGGACCGAAAATCTTATAAACTTTGGGTACGGTTTCAGTTCCGTAAGCCATAGCGGCAATGGCTTGTGTGCCGCCAATTTTGAATATCCGGGAGACCCCTCCAGTTTGTGCTGCATACAAAATTGCCGGATGAATTTTACCTTTTGTATCAGGTGGCGTGCAAAGAATAATTTCTTTGCAAGTCGCTATTTGTGCAGGTATAGCCAACATCAGCACAGTTGAAAACAGAGGCGCTGTGCCACCGGGAATATACAATCCTACCTTTTCGATGGGTATGGCTTTCTGCCAACAATAGACGCCGGGAGAAGTTTGTATCTTTTCAAACTTTTGCAGTTGCTGTGCATGAAATTTCCAAATGTTGTTTTTTGCTGTTTCAATCGCTTGTTTTAAATCATCGGAGACAAGTTTTGTTGCTGTTTCGATTTCTTCTGCCGTTACCACTAAGGAGTCCAATCTTACACCATCAAATTTTTGGGTGTATGATTTAACTGCCTGATCGCCGTTTTTGCGAACCTCTTCCAATACCTGTTGTACTGTTCCAAAAAGGCTCGAACTGTCGATTACAGGTCGTTTTAGTAATTTTTCCCAGGTTTCACGGGCAGGATATTGAATGATTTGCATAATTTTCTGTTTAAACTGTTATGCTATTTAAGAGATAAGATGAGCGGAAATTTCTTCCCATTTATTATTTAGCTCGGTCATTCCTCCATCCAAAACAATGTGAGCCCCTCTTTCACTTAAAATAGAGGAAGCCAAAGGTCCGGTATTGATGGCAATGGTGAATATGCCGGCCGCAACTGCAGATTCCACTCCCAAAGGGGCATTTTCTATAACTACTGCTTCCCAAGGTTTAATGCCTGCAATGGATAAAGCCCTGAGATAAGGATCAGGAGCAGGTTTACCCTTAATGTTATTTAAGGCAGTTACCTTATGATCGGGTTGAAAAGTGTCCGGAAAATAAATATCGAGCATATCTATAATGGATGGTTGTCCGGAACCGGTAACCAAATATGTTTCTAATCCCTGATTTTTAATTTGCTGGAGGAGTTTATCGGCATGTTTCATCGGACCGATAGGATCCATCTTTTTTATATAGTCACACTTAAGATTGTAAAGTTTTTCAATTACTTCAACAGTCGGCTTTTTACCAAATGTTCGTTGATAGGCTTTACTAATGGTTATCGAACCCGGTTGCCCTTCATACAAGTAGGCTTCTTTTGCCGTGAAAGGTATGTTGTAGTCTTGCATAGATTGTATCCAGGATGCTACGTGCTTTCCCATCGAATCGAGCAACACACCGTCCATATCGAAAAAGACGCCTTTTAATTGTAGTTTCGGATAGTTATTTTGCCGGACAAATTGTTGAATAATTGTTTTATACATCATAAAATTAATTTTTGCAAATTTACATGAATTAATTTAGAAATCATATTTTCATTAAAATGCAGGAAAACCCGAACTTCTCTTTTGTTTTTCAAAAATACTTTGTACTTTTGCGTCTCCAAATCAGAGCGGGGTGTGGCGCAGTCGGTAGCGCGCTACGTTCGGGACGTAGAGGTCGCAGGTTCGAGTCTTGTCACCCCGACTTTGAACTTCATCCTTCCATTCTTATTTCTCTTTTTCTTGTTTGAAGATGCTGAAATGGACATTTCCATATTTGCGATGAAAATCAAAATGGGGATGCTTATCAAACTGTTGTTTGGCGGAGTGTTCCAATATAAACAAACCGTTTTCTGCTATCAGCTTATGTTGTATGATTAAATCGGGCAAAGCGATAATTTTATCCGAATCGTAAGGTGGGTCAGCATAAATAACATCAAATCGGGTGTGACAGTTGGAGATGAATTTGAAAACATCTGTACGATGCAGAAGTAAGTTGTTAATTTGTAAAATACTGCAGGCTTTACGAATAGAAGCACAATTTTTTTCGCATAGTTCAACTGCAATAACTTCTTTGCAGCCACGCGAAATAAATTCTATGCCGATGCTGCCCGTTCCCGCAAACAAATCAAGAACACGGATATCTTCAAAGTCAATTCTGTTATTCAGCAGGTTGAACAGCCCTTCCTTAGCAAAATCAGTAGTGGGGCGGGCTGATAGTTTTCGACTTACTTCCAGGCGCCTCCCTTTAAATTTGCCGCTTATTATTCTCATTGTATTGTTTTGAAATCTGATTGAGGTAAATAAGTCGTGATGATTTCCTCATAATTTTTTGCATTTGCTTCGTCACTATACACTGTAATTTCAAATTCCATGATGTCGAATTGTAAATGATACGCGATGTTTAACGCGTGATATACAATATCTTCAGCAGTTTGATATGGATAGTGATTGAGCAGTTTTATTTCCCCCTTATGAAACACCAAACAATCTATCCGCTCTTCTCCGATCCATATTGAAATCATATTTTGATGATCATGTTCTATTGATGAGATCAGTTGATGTTCAATTTTTAATGTCGGAAAGATGTCGGTTAAGGTTTGTACAATCCCTGAATCATATCCGAAGATAAATATACTGTCATGGTTCTGAAAGCTGTGACTGAACACTTGATTGGTTTCGGGCATGTCAGGATGCTGAAGTTTTAAAAAATCAAGAGCATGATCGGAAGCAAAAAAGGAATTCGGTATCAAAGTATAAAATTTAGTTTCACAAATCAGTATTACTTTCTGACAGTCAGGCAAAGATGGTTTTATGGATAGAATAGCTTCCTTTAAGCTGTTTGTGTCACCGGAATGCTTATAAGTCTGATTAACGGAAACAATGATTTTCTCATTGACGTCACAAACAAAAACAGAAAATCCATTCGGAGAAAGTCGAATGGATAGTCTGTATGGTATGTTAACGAGGTTAGCATTCATGTTTCCTCGCATTTGAGTGTGTTATTCCCAATTACCTGCGAAATTGTTAGGTTCGTCAACTGAGCCTACTTTTATGCCGGGGTATTTTTCGAGTTTTTCTTGCAAGTCAATTAAATTTAATGTTTCCTGCCGATTGGCATCCATTAAAAATGCCCTGAAGGGAGCACGAATTTCGCACAGGGGGATGGAAATTCCATTGGAGCTGACATATTCGTTGTTTACATCAACTTCATATTCTACGCCTTCGGAATAAGGTATGTATTTAAGCTTGTCAAGGGACTCTAAGCTAAGTTTGTTATCAAAAAGTGCTTCAAGCAGGGGTACCACTGTTGTGTCGCGACGAAAACCTTCTAATCCGTGTTCTGCTATTTCGCGTTTATTACCTCTGTTAACAATGCTTACTGCTTTCTTTTCAGTTAAGCCGGATAATAATTGAGCATCTGTCAAGGCACCTTCTTTTAGTACTACTTTCTTTTTCCCTGTTTTGACGAAATCAAGTAAAGAATCAATACTGGAGGTGTAACGCCCATTTTGATCCCTGTATTCAATTTGTGCTATCCTCAAATTGATAAGCGATTGTACGACTTCTTTTTCTCTTTGTGTCCTAACTTTTTCAAATTGGATAGGAGTTAGAATACTCATAAAACATAAGTAAGTCAATATTGCAATGGCAACGAAAAGTAAGATTTTAATTGTAGTTCTCATGTGTTTATTTCTTATAATTTTATCCGGATAGTGTAAGGACGCAAAATTAAAAAGAAAATTTAATCTTCCCAAGTATTCGGAATCTTTTTTTGATTTATTTTATTCTTTCTCACGAGGTTTTGATGGATTATGCCGGTTACGGATGATTTTATTCATAATTTCTTTTGCATTCATTGAAGAAATTCATGTAAATTTGCGTCAAGCTACCATCTATCGGATAATTTTATGCAAAAAAAATCCTTTCAACCGACTGTCGGGCAAACCTATGCAAGATTGTTGAAATCTCATGCGTCTTTGTTTTCTTTCGAAGAGCGGATGAAACTTAGACGCTGGTATAAACAACATTTCCGGCATAACTTTAAACCTGCACAATACCCCGGTGATCCGGTTTATTTTAAATTGTCCGTTGCCGAAATTCTCCTCAATGAAATAGGGATCGGTAAAACATCCGTTCTTGCATTTCTTCTGTATGAGATGGTAGCAACCGATAAGGTTCTGACCATAAAAGAAATAGATGAGGAGTTCGGAACGTCCGTAGGTATGTTGATTACCGGATTGTCGAAGGTACGTGAGTTGTATGCAAAAAGTGCTTCCTTGGAATCTGAGAATTTTAGAAAGCTGTTGTTGACCTTTGCCGAGGACTTGCGAGTGGTCTTGATTATTGTGGCGGAACAACTACATGTCATGAGGATACTTCATGAATATCCTGAAGATGCCCGTAAGAGCATTGCCATGGAAAGCTCTTTTTTATATGCGCCTTTGGTACACAGAATGGGCTTGTACGCTATCAAAACCGAATTGGAAGACTTGTCTTTGAAGTTTACCAATCGGGAGATTTACTCGGACATTGCACACAAACTCAACGAGACAAAGCAATCCCGGGAAAAATACATCCAGGCATTTATTCAACCTCTTCAGGAAAAATTAGCCTTGATGGGGTATGAGTTCTCTATCAAAGGAAGAATGAAGTCCATCCATTCGATTTACAATAAAATTAAAAAGCAAAATACAGCATTTGAAAACATCTATGATCTATTCGCCATCCGCATCATTTTAGATGCTCCTCCTGAGAAGGAAAAGGCTGCGTGTTGGCAGGCGTATTCAGTGGTGGCTGATATGTATCAACCGAATCCTAATCGTTTGCGCGACTGGTTGTCCATACCGAAATCGAATGGTTACGAGAGTTTGCACACTACCGTATTAGGACCTCAAAATAAATGGGTGGAAGTCCAAATCCGCACCGTACGCATGGATGAAATTGCCGAGAAAGGATTGGCGGCACATTGGAAATACAAAGGATTGAAGACGGATTCAGGCATGGATGAATGGTTGAGAAACATCCGCGACATCCTGGAAAATCCTGAGTTGAATGCCGTCGATTTTATGGATGAATTTAAGTTGAATTTGTACAACGAAGAAGTGTTTGTCTTTACGCCCAACGGTGATTTGCACAAATTACCGAAAGGCGCTACAGCATTGGACTTTGCCTTTTCAATCCACACCAATCTCGGCATTAAATGCGTTGGTGCTAAGGTAAATGGTAAAAATGTACCCATTAAGTATGTCTTAAAAAACGGTGATCAGGTAGAGGTGCTCACTTCTCCTACACAAAAACCTAATCAGTCGTGGCTAAAAATTGTTGTCACCTCAAAAGCGCGGAATAAAATCCGTCAGACATTGAAGGAAATCGAATTCAAAGATGCGGAACTGGGACGTGAGATTTTAATGCGCAGGTTCAAAAACTGGAAGCTTGATTTGGATGATGGGTATATTTCCAAACTTGCCCGGAAGAAAGGTTATAAGACTGTAAGTGATTTCTACCAGGCCCTGGCTTCCGGAAAGCTTGATATTTTCGTTGTCCGTGACGATTATATTGAACTCGTCAAAAAAGAAACTTTTGACCCCGCCACAGAACTTCGAAGTGCTGAAAGTTTCACTAAAGAAGCAACTGTTCCTGAAGGCATTGCCAAGGAAGATGTCTTGGTGATCGGACAAGATTTGAAACAAGTAGATTATAAGTTGGCGAAATGCTGCAATCCGATTTACGGTGACGAGGTGTTTGGTTTTGTTTCCGTCTCGGGAGGTATTAAGATACACCGCGTCAATTGTTTAAATGCTCCTCAGATGATAGCGCGTTACGGTTATCGCATCATTCCGGCACGTTGGTCGGGAAAGTTTGCAGGCACGCAATATCCAATAACGTTGCATATCGTAGGACGGGATGACATTGGCATTGTAGCCAATATTACTTCTTTGATTTCAAAAGAAAAGGAAGTCAGCCTACGTTCTATTTCCGTAGATTCGAGTGCAGGACTGTTTGAAGGTCATTTAACCATCATGGTCAGCGACAATCAGCAGTTAGACCTTATTGTGAAAAAAATCAGTCAGATAAAGGGCGTCAAACAAGTTTTGAGGAGCTGAGCATGCCGCATGCTGCAAAAATATCTTCCCCTCTTGATTTCCGGATGGTAGTTGTGATGTTGTTATTGGTCAGGTAATCACGGAATACAATCATTTTCGCTTCATCGGAGCTTTTCAGGTCAATGCCCGGAATGGCGTGGTATCGGATCAGATTCACGCGGCAAGGTAATCCTTTCAGCAATTTAACCATCTCCACAGCGTGACGCATGGTGTCGTTCAGTCCGTTAAACATGATATACTCAAATGACAGTCGGCGTTGTTTGCTAAAATCATAATTTTGCAATTCCTTGAGGAGGTTGTGAATGGGATATGTTTTTTGAATGGGCATCAACTTCAGTCGTTCATCTTCAAAAGGTGTGTTCATGCTGACAGCAAGGTGGCAGTTCGACTTTTCAAGGAAAGTCTTCATATTGGGAATGATGCCGATGGTCGAGACCGTAATTCTTCTCGGACTCCATGCCGGTCCGTAATCTGATGTCATGATTTCCAAGGCTTTCAAAACATGATCTAAATTGTCGAGCGGTTCTCCCATGCCCATAAAAACAATATTGGTCAGTTGCTCCGATTCGGGGATGGAGTAATACTGATTGAGAATCTCATGCGTCTCAAGCTGGGCACTGAAGCCTTGCTTGCCGGTCATGCAAAACAGGCAATTCATTTTACACCCCACTTGCGATGAAATACACAAAGTATTTCTGTCATCTTCAGGAATAAAAACACTTTCGATGAATTGATTTTTATGGGTTTTGAAAAGATATTTAATGGTGCCGTCAATCGAAACTTGCTGATCAACTGCTTGCGTTCTGCCAACTTCATATTGTTCTTGGAGCAGTGTCCTGTTTTTGGCAGAGATATTCGTCATCGCATCAATGGTCACAACTCTTTTTCGGTATATCCATTCCGCCAGTTGTTTTCCTGTGTATGAGGGCATGCCGAGGTCAGTGACAATGGTTGTCAGTTCATTCAATGTTTTACCCAGCAAAGGAATTTTGTTCATATGGAAAATTTTTCCAAAGGTACGTATTTCTCTCCTAAAAAATGATGGCGGCGTCTCATATTGTTCAACTGCTGCGTTCCGGGTTCCGTGGTCCGGGGTCACGGGCTCCGAGGTTCGCGGTGCGAGTTTTTTTAGTCGATTATTTGTTTTATAATGTAAACTTTTCTATATTTTCAAAAAGTTTATTCTATACCATAAACTTTTCGAAAAATAAAATTTATTTCTTTTATAAAAGAAACTTATGAGAGGTGCTTTCAAATACCTTCCCTTGATGAACAACCCACAAGTTCGTAATCCTACAACTTCCATATCTTTCTTCATTTTTTTCGATTCACCGGACGAGGTCGGTCGCGTTCTGCAACACAACTCCGGAATTCGCGTAAATCTGCGACTTCTATCTGCGTAAATCTGCGAGAAATCTAACTCGCAATCAAATAAAATTCATTAAAAACTAAATAAAATTCAATTGTATTTTTATTTTATTGAAATTTATATTATTTTTGTGCCATTATTAATAAGAAAAAATAAAAACTATGTTACCAACAACTTGTCCGAGCTGTCAATCACAGCTTAAGGTAATGGCATTGAAGTGTGAAACTTGCCAAACAGAGGTAACCGGACTGTATGAACTTCCGGTTTTGCTTCGTCTTTCAGAAGAGGAATTACGCTTTATTATCCGCTTTGTAAAAAATAGCGGAAGCTTGAAAGATATGTCGGCGGAGCTTAAACTGAGTTACCCCACTGTGAGAAATATGTTAAATGAAATCATTCAAAAAATTCGAGATTATGAAGAAAAATAACAATTGGAATTTACTTTGGAATCCATTTATCCGCCTCGCTGGGTGGCAGGCTTTCGGCATTGGGATAATTATCGTATTTATTTCAGCAGTGCTGGCAAGTTATGGCAATCTGGCTTTTGATGGAGCTATTGATGCGCATTTTGGAGATAATATTACTATCGCTCAATCACTCTTGGTTACGGGAATAAGTCTGCTCTCTGTTGTGCTTAGCATGTACGTGATCGGCTTAATTATTTCTAAGAATTTCCGCTTTGTTGATATTTTGGGAACCATGACATTGGCACGTGCACCCTTTCTTATATTGGCGGTATTATCGCTGTTTGTCACCTCTCCCGATGTAGAACAAGTGCTTCAAAATCCAATGATTGTGCTTGATTACCCGTCTTTTTTGGTCTTGGGAGTTATTTCCGTGCCGATTATAGTATGGTATATTGCGTTGATGTATAATGGATTAAAAGTATCCACGGGAACAAAAGGCACAAAATTGACAATCGGTTTTATCGGTGGAATTCTTGTGGCTGAAGTTATTTCAAAGCTACTTATTTATCTAGTTTTGTAATGATCAGGAAATGTTTGCTATCACTATTCGCTATTTTGCTTGTTGCATTTCCGAAAGTGAAAGTAAAAAGCTGATGGCAATTGTGACAAAAACCCCGAAAGTTGGACAAAAAACTTTCGGGGTTTTGTTATACTTTAAAAGGGATATTCGTTAATTTCAAATTTAAAACAGAATTGATAAATATATTGTCCTTTCAGGGCGTAGATAATTGAAAAACATCAGAGTACGGGGCTGTCTCAAAAGCAACGCAGCAGTTGAACAATATGAGACACCGCCTTTCCCTATTTTTTTATCAGTTTATTCTTGTAAACACCTTCCTTGCTGTTCAATAGAACCATGTAGATACCCTTTGGTAAAGAACTTACATCCACATAATTGTTTTTATCCGAACCATTCAACACTTCTGCTCCCTGTAGATTAATAATTCTAACTTCATTTATTGCCAAATCTTTAGGCAGATAAAATCCTTTGTCGGTGGGATTAGGATAAATGGAAATTCCTTTTGTGGAGATATTATTTAATCCTGATTGTTCAGACTGGAAACGCATTTCGTCAACTTTCAACACAGAGCCTACACCACTTCCACTTGTAAAATTCATGACTATTTTTGCCGGTACAAATCTTAGATCAAAAGAAACTTCTTCTTTCTTATACTCAGATGAAGGATGCAATTGATGTCCTATTGTATGTAACGCTTCGCCTGCGTCGTTCAGAAATTTAAGGTATAAGTGAGATGGATGTTCAGAACAATCACCTACTTCAGTGAGCTTGTAGTAAAATTCAAACACATCTCGTTGATTGGTAAATGGAAATCCTTCAAAGAAGATATCAGACGAATAGTCTTCTTGATAACCATTTGACAGATTACCACCATAGTCCTCTGTTGTAGTTAATTCAAATGCATATTGTCCGGCGTAGGCATCATCGGTTTTTTTACCGGTTTTATAAACGTAATACCAATTATCAGCTTTTTCTGCCGAAACTTCTACCCATTCTTCAAAATCACCATTTAAAAGTTCCGGCTGTGATTCTACACCGGTAAATTCTATCTTGTCAATAGTAAGCGCACCGCTTACTTCAGGATCGTTAGCCATATGGATAAATCCGATTATTACTGAATCTGGTGTTTCTGTCAATTTTGCGGGTGTGTCAAAGTTAAATTCAAAGACTGTGTATTCATCAGCAGCATCTAAAAACATATGCATATACGTTCCTATATTGGCACCATTTTTTGAAAAAATCACAATCATTGTTCCCACAGCCTCGCCATCTGCTTGCCATTTGTAATATCCTTTTATCCCTGTGGGCTTTTGATCATAGGGTATTCCACCATGTATGTTGGAAAAATCAGGGACATCTCCGGAGTAATGGGGTTCACCAAAAACATTAGAGCTTGCCAACGCAGCACCGATTTTTATTTGTACACCTGTCAGACTTTCATAACCGGTTGCTTTGGCTATTAAAGAAGTATCTGAAAATAGGTCTTGCGGATTGAGGGCGTACTGGTTAGTCGCATAATTTGTTGGATAACAGCCTTTTACGGTAGTCCAGTTCTCAAATCCCGCGTTGGGAATAGTGCTTTGTGCCGGAAGCAAGGTAGCACACAATAACAAAAATGGTAAAATTAGCTTTTTCATAATATTTTGTCAGAGTTTAAAGTGCTGACGCCGCACTGTTAAATGAATAAATAGATTATTTAGTTATTAAAAGATTGATTTTAATTCAATTTTGACGTATGAAACCCACATTATTTTACAACATCCATAAGCATGAAAAATTTCGTATGGTTGTTGTACTTCGTGCGCTACAGCAGACCCCGCATCCCGGAAAACTCGGAACTCGTACCATGCTTTTTTTCAAGCTGCATGATACGAGTTCTTGCCAAAAATATAAATAAATGTTAATAGAAGGGGGAGGTAAAACATCATTTTTACTCCTGCTAAAGCACTTTGGCAAAAGTCAAAACAAGGCAAAGGGGTATAAATAGCGTTCATAATCAATAAATTATGAATAATTTACCCAAAGATAGAATTTTTTTTTAATACAGCAAAATTTAACTTTATTTTTTGGTTTGAATTGTAGGGGCTTTTTCAAAACAAATATTCAACTCCAAAAACATCGCCTTATAAAACTAACCTAGCATTTGTCTCAAAGATGAGTGCTATCTTTTGTTTTGTTTGAATAGAAATGATTAAAAGGTTTCAAGCTGTGTAATAAACAGATAATCAATACGATAATACAATAAATGATTTTCGTATGAAAAGCGTAAGTAGGTATCTAAATCTGATCAATAAAATCTCAGCCTGTTGTCTTCGATATCGGATTGATTGCGCAAATCCATCAAAACCATATTGGGGAACGAATACCTGTATCGAGAGATGATGTTTTGCTGCTCAGTTGCAAGGTCGAAATCGGATTCTTGTTGTTGAACATTGGTGGTCCGGACTACAAATATCCCAGCATTACCTTTGATGGCTTGCGACAACTGTCCTTCAGTTTGAGAAAGAGCTTTGCCAATTACGGCAGGTTCAAAACCTTCCGAACCAAATTGATAAGAATTGAAGTTTACACGTTCAGCCGATTTGATTTCAAGATTCAGACTTTTGGCAACTTCTTCCAGACTACTTCCCTTTGATAGGGCATCATTGATTTCTTTGGTGAATTGTTCTGCTTTTTTATCACGAACAATTTCTCCGCGTATCAGACTTGCCACTTTATCAACAGGTTGATATTTAGAGGTGCTGATATCAGTAAGAACAGCTACAATGATTTCCTGATCACATTCGAATACATCGGAAACAGCGCCTTTAGAGTTTTCAAAAGCCCATCTTACAACTTGACGTGAGCGAGGGATGTTTAGTACATTTTCGTTTGATTGACGAATCTCATTGGCATGACGTACGTTGTAGTTGTTTTTCAAAGCTACGCTGTCGAAATCAGCGGCTTTCAAACCTGCTGCAAAACGTTTTGCATCATTAAAAATCTTACTTTGTGTCTTGGTGCTGGCGATTACATTACGCTCAAGAATGGCTAATTTTACCTTTTTCTTTGGTGCGGTTTTCTCCATAATTTGGATGATTTGGGTTCCTTGAGGACTTTTAAATGTAAATACCTCATGAACTCTTTTTGCAAATGCATCCTGCAAAATGTTTTTATCCAAACCCTCTGCTCCGTCCACTATCCATCCAATCTCTCCGTCGTTTTCAGCAGTTTGGCGTACTGCAGAATATTTTCTTGCCAATTCTCCAAAATCGGCTTTTCCCCTGATGGCGCGGATGATGCTGTCTGCTTTTGATTCATTTTCAGGCAATAGGAAGATATGCCTCAATTTAACCGAGTCGGGAAGCATAATACCGGTTTCCATGATTTTTGCCATCGTGTATGTATTGTTGACAAACATAGGTCCTATTGCATCTCCTTTTTTCCCCGAAAAGGCAAAATCTTTATAGTGAGGGGGAACGGTCTTTTCAGAGTAGTTCTGACCTGTATAAGGAATGTCGGAATTCATGTTTACCAATTCCATTACGTCATCCTCTTTGTAAAATTCTTCTTTTAAACTATTGATAAACTCCTCAGCTTCTGTATAGTCTTCTTCTTGTGGTTCAATGGCAAAGCTGACGAATTTGATGGATGCATTCGGTTCTTGACGGTACTGGCTGATTTGTTGATTATACCTTTCCTTGATTTCTTTGTCGGACACCACAAATTCAGCATCTGAAACTGCATAATACGGTTTTACCAAATAATTCACATCTGCGCTTTTGAGGCTCCAGGTAAAATTATCTTTAGCTTGCAGGTTATTGGCAAAGATTACGTTAGATATCAAGTTGTTGTATTTTTCCTGCAACATAGCAATCTTCACCGTTCTTTCTAAAAACATCCAGAGCATCTTATATTCATTTAAGACTTCCTGCATCTGATAGTCTGTAGGCTCGTCATCCTTGAAGTTCAAAAACTGTAATAACAGCATGCGATTGAAGCGACCGGATTCATCAGCAAAGAAACGGCGTTGCTGAATCATGGGATGGATGTTGTTGCCAATCAGTTGGTCGGATAATTCTTCTTTGTCAATCTCAAGACCGATTTTTTGAGCTTCTGTCATCAGTATTTTCTCACGAATCAGTTGATCCCACACAAAGGCTCTTAATTGTTGCGTAGTTTGCTCATCAATATCTTGACTCCCGGTTTCGTATTTTTGAAATACAGTGATTTGATCCAAAAGATCCTGATAATCACGGATGTTGATTTTTTCTCCATTTATTTCGGCTACAGTCTCTCTCGATTTATTAAAAAAAGTAGATCCCTGTGTCAGGAAGTCACCGATAATAAAAGAAAGAAGTGCTACACCGATAACAATAACAAGTAAGACACCCCTTTTCCTAATCTTTTCTAATGTTGCCATTTTTTTAGCTTGATAATGTATTTTTTAAGTTATTTATACCTGTTTTTTTGAGGGCACGAATATACGGAATTAATTTTATTCACCCAAAATTAATCTTAATAATTCAATTCTATTGTTTGCCACCTTGATGCATTTGAACTTAAAGTCTTCGATTTGAATGATTTCATTTGCTTTGGGAAAATGTTGGTGATGGTGTAAGATGAAACCCGCCATGGTGTCGTATTCATCAGATTCCGGGATGCCTATGCCGAATTTTTCATTGACTTGTTCCACCTCCATTCTTCCCGACAAAAGGTATTCATTTTCACTCAATTGCTCGGCTGTGTATTCTTTTACATCGTGTTCGTCTTCAATTTCACCGAAAATTTCTTCGATGATATCTTCAAGTGTGACCATGCCTTCGGTTCCGCCATGTTCGTCCACTACCACTGCAATGCTTTTTTTCTGTTGCATAAATAATTTCATCAACTTATGAGCAGTCATGTTTTCAGGAACGATAGGAATTTGCCGGATGTGTTTTTTCCACTCGTCAGGATGTTCAAACATTTCAGAAGAATGTATATAACCGATGATGTTGTCGATATTCTCTTTGTAGATAGGGATTTTTGAAAATCCGGTTTCTATGAAAGTTTGTTTTAAAGTTTCCAAAGAGGTGTTGTAATCCAAAGCTACAATTTCAGTCCTGGGCACCGAGCAGTCGCGTAGTTTAATTTTTGAAAAATCTAAGGCGTTTTGAAAAATTTTCACCTCAGCATCCAGATCTTCTTCAGGGTTTTTAGTATCGAAACTTTCTTGTACCAGATAACTCAAATCAATTCGTGAGAACATGTTGTTATTATCATCCAAATCAGTATTCATCTTGAACAATTTCAGGAAGTTTTTTGACAGCCAGGTAGTGAATACGGCAATGGGATAAAGAACGATATAAAACAAAAATACCAACCATGAAAAAGTTCTTAGCCACCAGTTGGGATTGATGCGAAACAGGGTTTTAGGCAGAAATTCGCCGGTAAACAAAACGATGATGGTTGCGATGATGGATTGTAGTAGTGTAATTACAAATTGATTGTTTGTGAAAAAAAATAGGGGAGTGAGTAATTTTGCCATTTGCAAACCATAAACAACCAATACGATATTGTTACCAACCAACATGGATGATATAAATTGCTGCGGATAGCGATAGAACACGCTCAATATGGAAGAGGTAAGGTTCGGTCGCATCTTCTCAAGTTCGAATCTCAATTTACTTGAAGATACGAACGCGATTTCCATCCCTGAGAAAAACGCAGAAAGAATGAGGCAAATAAAGGTATAAATCAGTGTGTTCAAATGACTAATAAACTGTTTAGAGCTGCAAATTTACATGATTTTTTTGTATTTGGCGTATTGGAGCCTATAAAAGAAAATTTATTATAAATTTTTCAGCGCTTGATAAAACGAATATTCCAAATTCTTCTTCATTTTTTTTGTCTTGATACAAAAAAACGAAGCAAAAAAAATCAAGACTGTGCCTGCTTTGCTCAAAAAACTTGCGCTCGATTGACTAAATCCTTCAAACTCGGGGCTGTCTCAAAAGTAAATATTCAAGCAAAAAACCATAAGGTGTCTTAGAAGTGTTCAAATGCAAGGCGCTGAGATTGAGGGCGAAGGAGCATACTGAAGTATGTGACTGAGCCCGAATATCGAAAGCAACGCAGCAGTTGGGCACTTATG
>Ga0116172_10000103_pt1 | contig 89086 bp, 77 predicted proteins | sample AD_UKC083_MetaG_FD_89799 | JGI IMG/M metagenome (GOLD analysis project Ga0116172, IMG submission 89799) | Active sludge microbial communities of municipal wastewater-treating anaerobic digesters from USA - AD_UKC083_MetaG | ecosystem: Engineered > Bioreactor > Anaerobic > Digestate | place: USA... | reverse complement strand
TCCTTGTCTCCGCCCTCGCTGATTGACTTCAGCTTGCCGAAGATCTCGTGGTCGGGATTGATCTCAAGGACGCGCTGTGCGTGTATCTTCTGGTCTGTGGGCATGGAGTTGAGCACCTTCTCCATCTCAAGTGAGATCTCGCCTTCGCTGGTGAGGCATACGGGGTGGGACTTCAGCCTCTGTGAGAGAGCTACCTTTGTTACCTTGCCGTTCAGAGCCTCCTGGAGCTCCTTGAGCAGGTCTGCGCTCTCCTCCTCCTTAGCCTTGAGCTCTTCTTTCTTCTCGGGAGTGTCAAGACCCAGATCGTCGGCGGATACAGACTTGAATTCCTTGTCCTTGTACTTCATCAGTGACTTTATTGCAAATTCGTCGATATTGTCGGTGAGGTAGAGTATCTCGAAGCCGTTGTCCTTGACAAGCTCTGTCTGGGGGAGCTGCTCGATACGGGCAACGCTCTCGCCTGTTGCGTAGTAGATGTACTTCTGATCCTCGCGCATTGCGGTAACGTACTCGTCAAGAGTTACAAGCTTATGCTCGTTTGATGAGGTGAACATCAGCAGATCCTGGAGCTTCTCCTTGTTCATGCCGAAGTCGCTGTATATACCGTATTTGAGCTGTAAACCGAAAGCCTTCCAGAACTCCTCATACTTCTCACGCTCGTTCTTGAGCATTTTCTTCAGCTCGTTGCTGATGGTCTTTTCTATGCTCTTTGCGATGACCTTCAGTTGTCTGTCGTGCTGGAGCATCTCACGGGAGATGTTCAGGGACAGGTCTTCGGAGTCCACAAGGCCCTTCACGAAGCTGAAATAATCTGGGAGCAGGTCTGCGCACTTGTCCATGATGAGGACGCCGTTTGAGTAGAGCTGGAGTCCCTTCTCGTACTCCTTTGAGTAATAGTCAAAGGGAGCCTTTGAGGGAATGTAGAGCAGGGCGTTGTATGAGGGCATCTCATTGCTGATATGAGCGTATTTGAGAGGCTCGTTGTAATCAAAGAACTTCTCTGTGTAGAAGTGCTTGTAGTCCTCCTCCTTGAGCTCGTTTTTGTTCTTCTTCCACAGGGGCACCATGCTGTTGAGGGTCTCAACTTCGATGTAATCCTCATATTCAAGGGGCTTGTTAGCCTTCTTGTCCTCCTCGGACTGCTCCTTGGGACGGCTGTGTGATACCTCCATCTTGATGGGGAAGCGGATATAGTCGGAGTACTTGGTGACGAGGGACTTTATCCTGTACTGGTCAAGGAACTCTGTGTAGTTCTCGTCCTCGGTATCGTCAAGGAGCTCCAGGATTATCTCGGTACCTGCGGACTTCTTGTCGGCTTCTGTGACAGTATAGCCGTCAACGCCCTCGGACTCCCACTGATAAGCCTTATCGCTGCCGTAAGCCTTTGAGATAACGGTGACCTTCTTTGCTACCATGAACGCGGAGTAGAAGCCTACACCGAACTGTCCGATTATCTGGTTATCGTCCTCAAGCCTGTTCTCATTCTTGAACTTGAATGAGCCGCTGTTGGCGATAGTACCAAGGTTGTTCTCCAGCTCCTCCTCGGTCATGCCGATACCGTTATCGGTTATTTTGAGGGTACGGCTGTCCTTGTCTGCGGAGATCCAGATGGCGAAATCGTCTTTATTGAGGCCGACCTTGTCGTCGGTGAGTGATTTGAAATACAGCTTATCGATAGCGTCGCTGGCGTTGGAGATAAGCTCACGGAGGAAGATCTCCTTATGAGTATAGATCGAGTGGATCATCATATCGAGAAGTCTTTTGGACTCTGCTTTGAACTGTTTGGTTTCCATTTATAACATCTCCATAGTAGAATTAGCACTCTATCTCTTAGAGTGCTAAGACAAGTATATAACTTTTACAGGTACAAAGTCAAGTGGGAGAGGAAATGTTTACAATTTGTTCATATTTATGCTTCCCCTTTTCAGTCTTGACAAAACCCTGCGCTATGGTATATAATAGTGATTAGTGGTCAGTGCTTAGTGCATAGCTATGCGGCTGACCGGCAATAACCAAAAGGCGTAGCAGTCAGAGTAGCTTTTCTGCGGACATTCAGAGAGTGTGCGGTCGGTGTGAGTACACGGTCGGGAGAGGTGAAGTGCGGCTGTCGGCTTCGACAGGGAAGCGCGTTTGCGTGTGTATCTGACGGCGTTTCGTCCGCGTTAAGGATAAGATGAGTTCAAGACGGAGTGGAAACGAGCATTTGCGCCTCCGAGGTATACCCTCGGGGGCTTTTGTATTGTAAGGAGGCGGAGATGAATATTATTAAATATCCCTCTGACGAGGCTTTTGACGAGGCTATGAAATCCGACAGCAGGCTTCTCGGAGCTGTCAGCCTTGACGGCAGCACAGCCTATGTGGGTGCGGCAGAGACCGTGGGCGACCATATCGCACTTCTTGAAGCTGTGGGTGAGGAGAGCCCCTCGGGATTTTTCAGGCTCAGCTTCGACAGTATCACCGCGGACTGGACCTTCTCCTGTCCTAAGAGCTACAAGGGCATAGCGCAGGACAATGAGCGCATGGGAGCCTACTACCGCGACGGTCTGCGCATTATCCCCGAGTTTCTGGTAATGCTGGGCTATTTCTCAAAGCTGAAGATAAAAAATCCACCGCCCGAGATATGGTCGTTTTGATGCGTAATTGTTGCATGAACGATAATTGATCTGTAGGGGACGGCGTCCCACATATATCCGTAAAATGTGAAGAAATGCGGACGCCCGATGGGCGTCCCTGCAAAATATATTCTGGAGGAAAAAGTATGCAGTTATATAACTCATTATCACACAAAAAGGAAGAATTCGCGCCAAATGAGGAGGGCAAGGTAAATATGTACACCTGCGGTCCTACCGTATACCACTACGCCCACATAGGCAACCTGAGAAGCTACATTATGGAAGACATACTGGAGAAGGCTCTCCGCTTCGAGGGCTATGAGGTGAACCGCGTCATGAACATTACAGACGTCGGACACCTGACCAGCGACGGCGACACAGGCGACGATAAAATGCTCAAGGGCGCAAAGCGTGAGCACAAGACTGTCATGGAGATAGCAAAGTTCTACACAGACGCTTTCTTCGGCGACTGCGAAAAGCTCAATATCAAGAAGCCTGATACAGTAGTTCCCGCAACTACCTATATAGATGAATTTATCCGCGTTATCAGCACCCTTATGGACAAGGGCTATGCCTATGAGGCAGGCGGAAACATCTACTTTGACACCTCAAAGCTGGATAAATACTATGTTTTCAACGATTTCAACGAGGAGGACCTTGCAGTCGGCGTCCGCGAGGGCGTTGAAGCTGACGAGAACAAGCGCAACAAGGCTGACTTCGTTCTCTGGTTCACCAAGTCAAAGTTCGACGATCAGGAGCTGAAATGGGACAGCCCCTGGGGCGTTGGCTATCCGGGCTGGCACATCGAGTGCTCATGCATAAGCATGAAGAACAATGGCGAGTACCTGGATATACACTGCGGCGGCATTGACAACGCATTCCCTCACCACACCAACGAGATAGCTCAGTCAGAGGCTTATCTGGGACATAAGTGGTGCAACTACTGGTTCCATGTGCTCCACCTCAACACCAACAGCGGCAAGATGAGCAAGAGCAAGGGTGAGTTCCTGACAGTATCCCTCCTTGAGGAGAAGGGCTATAAGCCGGTGGTATACCGCTTCTTCTGCTTACAGTCCCATTACAGGAAGTCACTGGTGTTCACATGGGAGAATCTGGACAATGCTGTTGTGGCTTACAACAAGCTCATCGAGAAGATAGCTCCCCTTACAAAGGACAGCGCAGGCGACATCGACAAGGCTGAATATGACCGCCTCATGCAGAGCTTCAAAGACGCTCTGGATAACGACATCAACACTGCTATGGCTATTACAGTTGTGTATGATGTTCTGAAGTCCAAGGCAAACGCCGCAACAAAGCTGGCTCTTATTGCGAAATTTGATGAGGTCCTCGGACTTGACCTCATTGCCAACGCAAAGGAGCTTGCAGACAATGCAGACTCCGCTTCCGATGATATACCCGATGAAGTCCTTGAGCTTGCAGAGCAGCGCAAGGCCGCACGCAAGGACAAGAACTTCGCCCTCGCAGACGAGCTCCGCGACAAGATAGCAGCTCTGGGCTACGAGGTAAAGGAGACCCGTCAGGGCACTGAAATTAATAAGACCAATTAATAGTTCTGTGACTGAATGCATAATGCTGAATGCATAATTCATAATTAAAGTTTTTGCCTTATGGCAGATAGTATTGATCTTGTAAACAGGTCGGCGTAAGCCGACACATCAATTAAGCATTATGCATTATGAATTATGAATTAAAAAACTGAACGGAGAATATCCAATGGCAAGACTCTATCCCCTTTTCAGCTCCAGCAAGGGCAATTCCTCATTTATCGGAACTGAAAAAGGCGGTATACTCATAGACTGCGGCGTAAGCTTCAGACGGCTCTGCACTGCTCTGGAGGTGAACCATATACCTCTCAGCGCTGTGCAGGGGGTGTTCATTACCCATGAGCACTCCGACCACATCGCAGGTCTGGCAATGCTGACAAAGAAAACAGGTATGCCCGTATACGGGCAGAAGCGCACCCTGCAAAGGCTCTGCGATGGAAACAAGATAGCGGTGAATTCTCCTGTTATAGATATGACGGGAAAGACCATAAGCTGCGGCGGCAGTGAGGTGAGCTGCTTCAACACTCCCCATGACGCTATACAGAGCTGCGGCTACCGCATACACACCTCCGACGATAAGTACTGCGCCGTATGCACGGACCTGGGGCACGTCACACAGGAGGTGGACGAGGCTCTGACGGGCTGCCGCATGGTGCTCATAGAAGCCAATTACGACGACTATATGCTCCGCACGGGGCCCTATCCGCTGTACCTGAAGGAGAGGATACTCTCGGTGAACGGTCATCTCTCCAACGATGACTGCGCCGTGCAGGTGGGAAGGCTCATAGAGCGGGGAACTACACATTTCCTGCTGGGACATCTCAGTCAGGATAATAACCGTCCGCAGCTTGCGGACAGCACCGTTCAGCGAAGCCTTGACAGGTTCGCAAGAGGAAGGGACTATCTCCTCGGAGTAGCTCCCGTAGAAACTCAGGGAGGAGCAGTGATATTCTGATGAATATCGTACTTATCGCTATCGGAAAGCTGAAAGAGGACTACCTTCGCAGTGCCTGCGGAGAATACATCAAGCGTCTGGGAAGATACTGCACCTTTGAGCTCCATGAGCTGGACGAGTGCAGACTGGGGGACAACCCCTCCGAAAAGGAGATAGCTGCCGCACTGAAAAAGGAAGCGGAGCAGATAAAGCGCTTCGCAAAGGGCATGATAGTACCCATGTGCATAGAGGGAAAGCAGCTAACAAGCCCCGAGCTGTCGGAAAAGATGACAGAGGCAGGCATCAGCGGTCAGAGCACCGTCACCTTCATAATCGGAAGCTCATTCGGTCTTGACCCCGAGATAAAGTCCATGGGCAGCCTCAGGCTCTCCATGTCTAAAATGACCTTCCCTCACCAGCTTGCAAGGGTCATGCTGCTGGAGCAGATATACCGCGCATTCCAGATAGCTGAGGGCGGAAAATACCATAAGTGACAAAAACGGACCAAAAAGGTCCGTTTTTTGCATTATACCGACGAATGAGCACTATTGTACTTGACAGTATAATGCGCTTGTGATATAATTAAATGATACTATGGATTTTTATGCGCATTTGGCGGAAACTCCGTCATTACGCCTTTCAAGGAGCAATAAATGAGTACGATAAAAGAGCTGTATGCTTACAGACAGATGATATTCAGCCTTGTGAAAAAGGACCTCCGCGGACGCTATAAGGGCTCTGTGCTGGGCTTTCTGTGGACATTTATAAACCCCCTTTTTCAGCTGATAGTATACACGATAGTCTTCTCGAAGATACTTCCCAATAACATTGACAAGTATTATCTTTACCTGTTCGTGGCGCTGATACCCTGGATATTCTTCTCCTCCTCCATTACGGTGGGAGCAGCGTCCATAGTGGCGCAGAAGGACCTGGTGAAGAAGATATACTTCCCGCGAATGGTCATACCCATTTCCTATGTGACCAGCTGCTTTGTGAATATGCTGCTGTGCTTCATAGTCATATTCGCAGTCATAATAGTAACGGGCGCAGGCATAAACTTCCTTGCGGTGCTGACCCTTCCCGTCATAATGATAGTTGAGTATGTCTTTGCGCTGGGAATGGCACTGCTTACCTCGGCGATAACCGTCTATTTCAGGGACCTGGAGCATATCCTGGGCATTGTCTCCATGGCGTGGATGTACCTTACTCCCGTTGTGTACTCAAAGTCCATCGTACCCCCGAGATACCTTCCCATATTCAATCTCAATCCCATGACACATATTATAGACTGCTACAGAACAGTGCTTTACGACAAGCAGGTCCCCGACCTTACCACACTGCTCTGGGCGGCAGGTCTGGGTGTATTATTCCTTATAATCGGAGCTCTGGTGTTCAATAAGCTCCAGAAGCACTTTGCGGAGGAACTGTAATGGCTGAAAATGAGAATGTAATAGAAGTCAGGGGCGTCACCAAGAGCTTCAAGGTGTATCTGGACAAGGGCTCGCAGCTCAAAGAGAGACTGCTTTTCCGCAAGAGGAGCCGCTATGAGGAGAGAAAGGTGCTCCGCGGCATAAGCTTCTCTGTGAAAAAGGGCGAGGCGATAGGTCTCATCGGTCACAACGGCTGCGGCAAGAGCACCACGCTGAAGCTGCTGACAAGGATAATGTACCCGGATTCGGGAAGCATAAAGATGAAGGGAAGAGTCTCCAGCCTTATTGAGCTGGGAGCAGGCTTCCACCCCGATATGAGCGGCAGGGAGAACATCTACACCAACGCCGCAATATTCGGTCTCAACAAAAAGGAGATAGACTCCCGTATACAGAGCATAATCGACTTTTCCGAGCTGAAGGACTTCATCGACAATCCCGTCCGCACCTATTCCTCGGGAATGTATATGAGACTGGCTTTCTCCGTAGCTATAAACGTGGACGCGGATATACTCCTCATCGACGAGATACTCGCCGTGGGCGATGCCAATTTCCAGTCCAAGTGCTTCAACAAGCTCAGGGAGATAAAGTCTCATGGCACCACCATCGTTATCGTGTCACACTCTTTGGGACAGATAGAGCAGATATGCGACCGCTCAATATGGATACATGAGGGACTCATCAAGGCGGAGGGTCCGCCAAAGGAGATAGACCTTGAGTATCTGGACTATATGAGCAGGAAGATGCAGGACAGCAACAAGAAGTCCGGGGAGGCTGCCGAAGCAGAGGAGCCTGCCGGGAACGAGAAGGGCAAGCGCTGGGGAAGCGGCGAGGCGCGCATAAAGAGGATACGCTCCTTTGCTTCGGATGGTACGGAGCAGTCCGTGTTCAGAGTGGGCGAGGACATAAGGCTCACCGTGGACTACACCGTGAAAAAGCCCGTGAAGGATGCTGTTATCGGCTTCGGCATCTTTGATATGAACGGCGTGCAGTGCTACGGCACCAACACAAGGATAGACAAGCTCCCCGAGCTGACACTTACCAAGGACGGCACCGCTGAGGTGACCGTGAAGAACGTACAGCTGCTGTCGGGTGAGTATATGATAGATATAGCCATAGAACAGGGCGAGGGCATACCTGTGGACTACTACAGGCAGACATACAAAATACAGATGATATCGGCATACGGCGATGCGGGTATCGCCCGCGTTGACCACACATGGAATTTGCAGAGGTAAAAAATGAGCAATATATCACAGTTTCTGGAAAGCATAAACAATCAGAAGGGACTGAAAGGAGCACTGAAAAGGAAGCTTTTCGGCAGCTTCTTTGCAGGGCTTCAGGCAGCGGACAGGGATATGGCGGAGCTGGAAAAGCGCTTCGGTGACTCTCAGGGAGCTGCTGCGGAAAGCCTTTCCGCTCTCAGGAGCGACTTTGAGTCCGCCTGTGTAAATCTCAGGAACAACAATAACCTCATCGAGCGGCTCACCAGCGAGGAGGAGTTTCTGCGCAGCAAGCTGGGTACGGTGGAAAAGAAGCTGAAGGGCACTGTTGTTCAGTCCGCAGCCGCTGCATCTGCTCCTGCGGAGACATCTGCTGCGGCAGCGCCTTCGGGAAGCGGCTCAGACTATGAGGACATCGACTATTTCGACTTCGAGAACCACTTCCGCGGCTCCATCGAGAGCATAAAGAAGGCTCAGGAGTTCTATCTGCGGTTCTACAGCGGCAAAAAGCACGTTGTGGATATAGGCTGCGGCAGGGGAGAGTTCCTGTCGCTGATGAAGGACAACGGTATAAACGCAGAGGGCGTGGATATATACGAGCCCTATACCGAGTACTGCAACATGAAGGGGCTGAAAGCTGCCTGCGGCGACGGTGCGGACTTCCTCAGAAGGACAGAGGGCGTGGACGGTATCTTCGTGGGACAGGTGGTTGAGCACCTCACTCCCCACCAGATAATCGACCTGTGCAATACTGCCTATGACCGTCTGGAGGAGGGGGGCTGTATCATCATCGAGACCCCCAACCCCACCTCACTGTCAATATATACCAACGCATTTTATATAGACCCCTCACATATAAAGCCCGTACACCCTCTCACCATGCAGTATTACCTTGAGAAGGCAGGCTTCACCGATGTGGAGATTATATATACCGAGAACAGCCGTCCGCCTTACAGTATCCCTGCCCTTAAATGCGAGGGTGCTGAGAATACAGAGGAGTTCAACGAGGCGATGAAGCGCGTGTCCGAGATGATATTCGGAAGTCAGGATTACGCTGTTGTGGCTGTAAAGAAAGGATAAGCTATGGAAAACGAGAAGATAAATATAGAGGAGATAATGGCTGAGATAAAGCAGAGCATAAAGGACCAGGGACTTACTGCGGATATGCTCAGCTTCGAGGACGTTCCATACAGAAAGAACGCCCAGAGCGGCTCTGCAAGCGAGGCGCTGGACTATGTCAGCACCCATTACTATATACAGCCCTACAAGGAGCTTCAGGGCAATCCCGTAAAGGTTTTCATCAAGAAGGTCATCAGAAAGCTGACCAAGTTCTACGTTGAGCCTGTCGTGTTCGAGCAGAACGACTTCAACGCCAATGCGGTAACTGTAATGAAGTCTCTGACAGAGAGCGGAAGCGCAGACCTGGGCGGCAGAGTGGAGACCCTTGAGCTTGCAAACAAGGAGCTCCTCATCAGACTGGACAAGCTGGAGCGCGAGAATGCGGAGCTCCGCAGACTCATCTCAAAGGAGAACTCCTGATGAAGGTGGTGCAGCTCCTTCCTACACTGTCCTTCGGTGACGGAGTGGGAAACGACGCTCTTGCCCTCAAGGAGATAATCGCGGGTCTGGGCTATGAGACCGCTATATATGCCGAGAATATCGACAAGCGTCTTCCCGAGGGCTCTGCCATAAAGGCGGATAAGCTCACTGACCCGAAAAGCAGCGATGTGCTCATATACCACAAGTCCACAGGTACGGACCTGTCCTTCAAGATAGACAGCTATAAGTGTCGCAGGGCTATGATATACCACAATATCACTCCCCCCGACTTCTTCCGTCCCTACAGCCCCTCAGCCACACAGCTGACGGAATACGGATACAAGGGCGTTGAGTACCTCCGCGACAAGATAGACTACGTCATGGCGGTGTCCAACTACAACAAGTCGGAGCTGAGAAGAATGGGCTATACCTGTCCCATAGACATCAGCCCCTCATTGACAAAGTTCGAGGACTATGAGCAGGCTCCCGACGAGGCTACCATGAAGAAGTACCGCGACGGCAAGAAGAATATCATATTCGTGGGCAGGATAGCTCCCAACAAGAGGCAGGAGAATATCATCAGAGCCTACTACTGCTATAAGAAGCTGGAGCCGAATTCAAGGCTCATACTTGTGGGCTCCGCAAACGGCATGGAGAACTACAACGAGCGCCTTGTGAAGTATGTGAACGCCCTGGGGCTCAGCGACGATGTAATATTTACGGGACATATAAAGTTCAGCGAGATACTGGCGTATTACCATGTGGCTGACGCCTTTGTCTGTATGAGCGAGCATGAGGGACTTTGCGTGCCCCTGGTGGAGTCCATGTTCTTCGGAGTCCCCATAATAGCCTATGATACCAGCGCTATTTCCGAGACTCTCGGCGGAAGCGGCGTCCTTCTGGACAGCAATGACCCCGTATTCGCGGCGGCTGTCATCGACAGAGTGGTAAGGGACGAAAAGCTCCGGAAAAGCCTCATCGAGGGACAGAGGAAAAGACTTGAATACTTCTCATATGACCGCCTGAAGGACATCTTCACAGACTGCCTTACAGGCTTTATCGAGGGAAGAAAAGGTAAATAACAAAGGATAGAACGATGAAGAAGATAGGTTTTGTTATCCCGTGGTACGGCGAGAATATTCCCGGCGGAGCGGAAATGGAGCTCCGGCAGGTGACTGACCGCCTCCACAGGGCAGGGGTGGAGCTGGAGATACTGACCACCTGTATAAAGGACGCAGGCTCGGACTGGAGCCGCAACTTCCACAAGGAGGGCACTGAGACTGCCTCAAACGGCATAACCGTAAGAAGGTTCAGAGTGGGTGAGAGAAATGCCGCGGCTTTTGACGCGGTGAACGCAAAGCTCATGAAGGGCATGAGGATAACTCCCGCCGAGGAGGACGTCTTCCTTACGGAAATGGCGGAGTGCTCAGCCCTCTACGGCTATATGAAGGAGCACAGCGAGGAGTACAGCCTCTTTGTGTTCATACCCTACCTGCTCTGCACCACCTATAACGGAACGAAGATGTTCCCGGAGAAATCGGTGCTGATACCCTGCTTCCACGACGAGGCTTATGCCTATATATCACGGTATAAAGAGGTGTTCCCCAAGGCTGCGGGAATGATATTCAATGCCCGTCCCGAGTCGGAGCTTGCAGAGAGGCTCTACGGCTTCTCAAAGAGCGGCACCAAGACCATAGTCATGGGAATAGGCATGGATACTGACATAAAGCCCGACGCCGATGCCTTCCGTAAAAAGTTCGGCATAGACAGTCCCTTTATCGTCTACGCAGGACGTAAGGACAAGGGCAAAAACGTCCACACTCTGGTGCAGTATTTTGCGGAGTATCTCAAGCGCCGCGACACCGACCTGAAGCTGGTGCTTATGGGCGGCGGCAGCATTGAGCTCCCCGACGAGCTGGTAAGGCAGAAGCGGATAATCGACCTGGGTTTCGTGGATATACAGGACAAGTATAACGGACAGGCAGCGGCAGAGTTCCTCTGTCAGCCTTCAAAGAACGAGAGCTTCTCCCTGGTCATAATGGAGAGCTGGCTCTGCGGACGCCCCGTGCTGGTACACAGCGGCTGTCCCGTCACAAGGAACTTCGTATCGGAGTCCGACGGCGGTCTCTATTTCGGTGATTACTTCGAGTTCGAGGGCTGCACCGACTGGATCCTCCGCAACAGGGAAAAGGCTGCACTCATGGGAAGAAACGGCGGAGACTACGTCCGCAGCAACTTTGCATGGGACGTCATCGTCGAGAAATACAAGAAGTTTTTCGCAGAAGTCATCGGAGAAAGGGAACAATGAAAAGGATAGCGCTTGTAAATCAGAGATACGGCCTTGAGGTAAACGGCGGCTCGGAGTACTACACAAGGCTCATTGCCGAAAGGCTCACGGGCGAGTTTGAAGTGGACGTCATTACCACAAAGGCTCTTGAATATACCACATGGGAAAACTATTACACTGCCGACGAGGAGGAGATAAACGGAGTAAGAGTGCTCCGCTTCCCTGTTGAGAAGCCCCGTGCAAAGGACTTCAACGAATTCAACGGGAAATACCTCGCTTCGGGCAGCTACGATACAGAGACAGAGAAAATATGGTTCGAGAAGCAGGGGCCCTATTCTCCTGCGGCTATCGACTATATCCGCGCCTCAAAGGATAAGTACGATGTGTTCATCTTCGTGACCTATCTCTACTACCTGACAGTACAGGGACTCCCCGAGGTGGCTGAAAAGTCCATAATGATACCCACCGCTCACGATGAGCCCTTCATACACTTCGAGACCTACAAGACCTTTTTCAAGCTGCCCAGGGCTTATGTGTTCCTCACCGACGAGGAGAAGGCTCTGGTGCAGGGACTTTTCCGCTGTGAGGATACCCCCTGCCGCGTAATGGGCACGGGAGTCGAGGTGCCCTGTCAGACCGATGAGACTGCATTCCGCAGCAAATTCGGCATTGAGGGCGACTGCATCATATACGTGGGACGTATCGACGAGGGCAAATGCTGCCCTGAGATGTTCAGATACTTCCTTGAATACAAGAAGCGCCGTCCCGACAGTACGCTGAAGCTGGTGCTCATGGGCAAGCCCGTCTGCGAGATACCGAAGCATAAGGACATAATCAGCCTCGGCTTCGTCAGCGAGGAGGACAAGTTCAGCGGCATATCCGGGGCAAAATGCCTTGTGCTGCCCTCAAGGTTCGAGAGCCTGTCCATTTCCGTTCTGGAGGCTATGACCCTCTCCGTCCCCGTTATCGTAAACGGCGGCTGCGAGGTGCTTAAAGGACACTGCGTAAAGAGCAACGGCGGTCTCTACTATACCGATTACTTCGAGTTCGAGGGCATACTTGACTATGTGTTCTCCCATGACAGGGAGTACGCGATAATGCGCAGAAATGCCGAAGCCTATGTGGAGGAAAACTACCGCTGGGAAGTGATAATGCGCAATTTCAGCGAGATGATAAACAATATCTGCAAGGAGCGAAAGTATTAGATGTTATTTGCTGCGATATGCTTAGTCGGAGTTATATTCAGTATGCTTGGCGGCGTGGTATGGTTCAGGAACAAGAACCTTATCGAGGGCGTCATCATGGGAACTGTTATGTGGTTCTTCATCCATATTTTTGTCAGCATGGGACTTTTCGTCATAGACAAGTATACCGTGTTCCGCACAGGCTTCGGAGCCGCTGCGGTAAGTATAGCGGTGTTTGTGCTGGCAGTCTTCCTGCGCAGGAGCAAGCCCTTCCGCTGGAAGCACATATTCAGGCATGACCTTTCCGTGAAGGATATGCTCATACCCCTGATAATCAGCCTTCTTGCACTTCCCCTTGTCACCACCAAGAACGAGTTCTTCGGCATGGGTCAGGATCAGGGAGTGTACCAGACACAGGCCATACTCTTCATGAACGGCGATACCAAGCGCCAGAAGGATATAACAGAGTATCATGAGGTCACCGACGAGAGTGAAAAGGCTACTCTTAAGTACAATATCCACAGCAAGCTGGCGGGATATGATATCCCCCACGCGGAATATCCCGATACTGTTTATGACAGGAGTATTGGCGAATCATCGGGAATAATCCACGGTATCCCTACATATTCGGCTTTGCTTGCCATGTGGGGAAGCATATTCGGCATGGAGCATATGGAGGACTTCGAGACCATACTTTATGTGTGCCTTATCTTCATCATATACTTCATTACCCGTTCACTCAAGCTTAAAAAGACCACCTCTGCCTGCGTCTGTGCGCTTACGGCGCTGGCTCCCGTTATCATATGGACGGCGAAATCCTCCCTTACAGAGATAATGCTCACCCTGGTGCCTGCGGTCTTCCTCTACTTCATCACCGATGAGGACAGCAAGCAGCGGTGGATGTCCGTGATCCCTGTGGCAGTTTTCGGCTGCTATCATGTATCCCTGTACACCATGCTTCCAATGTTCATCATGGTATACGGCGGAATGTATGTGTTCACAAGAGAGCGCCAGTATGCGGTGCTCATGCCCGTTACAGTGGCAGGATATCTGGCAAGCTTCTTCATGATGAAGCAGGTGCAGCCCTTCTACACCATGAACAACTACAGCCCCCTCTTTGTGGGAGGCATAGGAGTACACAATATCACCACAGTGGTAATTGCGGGTTCAGCTGCGGCATTTGTCGCTGTCATCATCTTTGACCTCATAGTGAAGAAGCTGACAAAGAAGGACTTCTCACAGAAGAAGTTCCTGAAAAAGGCTTCTTCATCGAAGCTTTTCGGACTTCTGCTGAGACTGCTGATAATACTGCCCTGTGCGTACATCATCATAAAGGCCTTCATGACATACAGTGACTGGGAGTCCGCAAGCCATGTCACACTCTGGGGCTTCTGCGCGAATGTGGGCTTCCTTGTGATGCCTCTTGCAATAGTTTCTGCACTTATCTTCGTGAAGTTCTTTGCAGAGTCGCAGCAGCGTCTTGTGGTGTTCATCATGTTCTTCTACTGCGTACTCATCTACTCAGCCTTCCTGCGCTATGAGATACGCTATTACTTCTACTTCTCACGCTATCTTGCGCCCTTTATACCTGTGGGCATACTCTTCAGCGGACTTGCTCTGGACCGCTTCGGCGGAAAGCTGCTCATACCGGCGGCTGCGGCATCATTCCTGTTCATCGCAAGATATGATGCCTACCTCATCTGGCACAAGGACGATACCCGTATCGAGTGGAGCGTTCTCAGCGACCTTGCGGACTTCATCGAGGAGGACGAATGTGTGGTCATCTCCAACGATTACGCCTCAAGGCTGTGGCTCCCCATAAGGAGCATGACAGGTGCTCACGTTATCCCCGAGGATACAGGAGACCCTGAGCAGCTTGACAGACTTGCCGCAAGATACGGAAGGGTAATGGTAATTACCAAGGATATACTGGACGAGGAGGACTACACCGCTGTATACTCCAACAAGATACACCACATCGAGGACGATATGGTAAATACGGGAACTATCGTACCCATGCCGAAATTCTTCTACAGCTTCCTTGAGGAGATACACCTTTACTCCTACGATAAATACAGATTTATCTATACCGCCGAGGGCGACTACGCCAAGATGAGCGGCTTCGGTGCGCTGGAGATAAGCTTCTGCTGGACCGACAGCGAGGAGGCACAGGTGGAATGCGGCCTTTATCCGGGAGATTATGATATCACCATGGAGATGGGCTGCGGCATCCCTCTTGATAAAATAGGCAAAGACAAGGTAGAGGTTACCCTCCTGCTCAACGGCGAGGAGATAGGCACACAGGCAATAACACAGGAGAACAACGGTCAGCCCCTCCATTTCAGCGCTGAGGAGGACCAGGTGCTTGAGGGCGAGAATATCCTTGAGATACGTGCCCCGCTGTGGAGCGCTTCGCTTTCAAATCCCAACGATAACCGCGAGCTGGGCATTCCTGTCAGCTCTGTACGTTTTTCGCCAGCCTCATAAAGAAAGGAACTGAGATAAAATGAAGCTTATCATACAGATACCATGCTATAACGAGGAGGAGACCCTTGAGCTCGCTTATAATGACCTGCCCAGGCATATAGACGGTATCGACACCATAGAATATCTTATCATTAATGACGGAAGCCGCGATAATACAGTTGCCCGCGCAAGGGAGCTGGGCTTCCACCATATAGTTTCGTTCAAGTGCAACAAGGGTCTTGCCAAGGGCTTTATGGCAGGCATCGACGCCTGTCTCCACCTGGGTGCGGATATAATCGTCAACACCGACGCCGACAATCAGTACTGCGGCGCCGATATCGAGAAGATAGTCCGCCCCATTCTCGACGAGAAGGCTGATATCGTCATCGGCGAGAGACCCATTGACCAGACCGAGCATTTCTCATGGAAAAAGAAGAAGTTCCAGCACCTGGGAAGCTGGGTTGTGCGCGTGGCTTCGGGCACAGATATCCCCGACGCTCCCAGCGGTTTCAGAGCCTATTCCCGTGAGGCTGCACTGAGACTCAATGTTGTAAACGAGTACACCTACACCCTTGAGACTATAATCCAGGCAGGCAATAACAAGACTGCCATGACATCGGTGCCCATAAGGACCAACCCCGAGACCAGACCCTCACGTCTTTTCTCAAGTATGTGGCGCTACATGAAGCGTTCATCAACTGTCATCACGCGCTCCTTCGTAATGTACAAGCCCCTCAAGTTCTTCATGACCTTAGGCTTTGTACTGCTCCTTATCGGTGCTGTACTGGGAGTGCGCTTCCTGATACTCATGGCTATGGGAGAGGGCGACGGTCACGTTCAGTCCCTTATCCTGACGGCTATACTCCTGATGATGGGCTTCCAGACCGTGACTCTCGGACTTCTCGGCGACACCATCGCCTCCAACCGCAAGCTCCTTGAGGACGTTCAGTACAGAGTGAGAAAGATAGAGTGCGGAAAGAGCGACGAGGAGCAGAGGCGCTCTGCGGAAAAGGTGGATGAGAAATGAGCGAGAAGAAAAAGAGAAAAAAAGTGGTTATGATAGGTCCCGTTTACCCCTATAAGGGAGGTATCGCCTATAACACCGCGACTATGATAAACAGCCTGAAAAAGCGCTTTAATGTTAAGACTGTCTCCTATAAGATGCAGTACCCCAAGCTCCTTTTCAGAAAGCCCCAGAAGGACTACAGCAACAGCCTTTTCAAGATAGACGATGCGCAGTTCCTGATAAATACTGCAAATCCATTCAACTGGATAAATACGGCGAGAAAAATCAGGAAGATGCGCCCCGACTTCATAGTCATACACTGGTGGCATCCCTATTTCGCACCCTGCTACGGCTGTCTTTCATTCATGCTGAGAAAGATACCCCGCATCTTCATCTGCCACAACGTCTTTCCTCATGAGAACTTCCCCATGCAGAAGACTCTGGCAAGGTTCGCACTGAAGCGCGGTTCGGCTTATATCACACATTCCGAATCTGACGCCGAGGACTTAAAGCTTATCAAGTCTGACCCAATTTTCAAGGCGGCTGACCTTCCCGTACACAATCAGTACAACCTCCACCACCTGACCGTGGAGGAGGGGAGAAAGGCAGCAGGTATCGCCCCCGAGAAGAAGATACTGCTGTTTTTCGGTTTTGTCCGCGAGTATAAGGGACTCCGCCACATCATAAAGGCAATGCCCGAGATCGTGAAGTATGACTCAAATATAGAGCTCTGGGTAGTTGGCGAGTTCCGCGACGACAAGGACTCATACATGGAGCTGATAAAGAAGGGCGGAGCAGAGAGCAATATCAAGATAGTTGACGGTTATATCCCCGACGAGGAGATAGAGAAGTACTTCGCCTCCTGCGATATAGTTGTTCTTCCCTATGAATCGGCGACCCAGAGCGGTATCGTCCAGATGGCATACGGCTTCGACAAGCCCGTTATAGTCACCGATGTGGGAGGTATCCCCGAGGTGGTGGACGAGGGCAAGACAGGCTATATCGTCCCTCCGAAGGATCCCCACGCCCTTGCAGAGGCAGTAAAGAGGTTCTTCAGCGAGGGAAATGCTGATGAAATGACAAAGTGCGTCCGCGCGGAGGCTGACAGACGCTCCTGGGACAAGATGGTGGATAACATCGAAGAGCTCTATGAGAAGGCAATGCGCCATGAAGGATAAGATAAACGTCAAAAAGCTCCTGAAGCTGGCAGGTCATCTCGTTGTTATAGCCGCACTGGCATTTGTGGTGAAGAAGATAATCGACATGGACATAAAGCTGTCGGATCTCAGCTCACCCCGTGTCATCGTTGCTTTTGCGGTGGGACTGGTCATACAGACCGCACAGATAGTCATAGCCTGCTGGTCCTGGCTCATGTTCACGCGCTCCCTTTCGGGGCAGAAGATACCCTATTCAGCGGCGATGCCCGTGTTTACAAGGTCCAACATATACAAGTACCTCCCCGGCAATGTGTTCCAGTATGTGGGAAGAAATCAGCTGGCGGCGGATATGAATATAAGCCATGTGGACGTAGCCTGCGCTACCATACTTGATGTGCTGTTCTGCGTGTTCTGGACAGGCATCATCTCAGTGGTGCTGCTGGGCGGAAGGATAGCGGAGCTCATGTCGAAATACGGACGGAACCTCCTCATCGTGGCAGCCGTGGGCATAGCGGTGCTTGCAGCCGGGGCAATAGTCATAAGGCTGAAGTTCAGGGACAGGGTAAGCTCCTATCTTTCACGGTATGCAAAGGCATTCAGCAAAGAGAGACGTCCTCAGCTCCTCTTTGGCATATTCTACTATTTCGTACACAATCTGGTGTCGGCAGCCATGTACTTTACCTGTCTCTGGCTCATAGTTCCTCAGGCAGGCACAGGGGAGCTTACAGCACTTACGGGAGCCTTCATGTTCGCGTGGATAATAGGCTTCGTGACCCCCGGAGCTCCCGGCGGTATCGGTATAAGAGAGGGCGTTATGCTCTTTGTCTGCGGAGACAGCTATGCGGACAGGATAGTGCTGTTCGTGCTGGTAATGCGTATAGCCTCGGTATTTGCGGACGTAGCGGCATTCGTCATCGGAAAGGTCTACGAGAAAGCCCATAAGACAAAACAGTAGGGAACGCCGCCTCGGCGTTCCTTTTTATGTATGCCTTCGTGTGTACGAAAAAAGCAGCCCATGTAGGCTGCTTTTTTGCATATTCTAAGATAATCTCATTTTATTATACCGTAAAGTTTTTATTCCAGTTATGCAGTTCAAAATCAAGCTCATAAGGCTCGTTTGATATTACAGTACAAACAATATTGTTGTGAGGGTCATTAATGTCTCTTTTTAAGTATTTTGGTCGGTTATTGTAATTATCATTTCCCTGAAATTCATATGAATCAAGAAGTTCAAGAGAAGAGGTCTTTACGGTAATGCAGAAATATGAGTCTTTGGCATGTGTGAATCTCATTTTTTCTACAGTGAATTTATCAGCGGAAATATCAAGTTCCTCTGCAATTATGTTCTTATCCGCCTCTGAGAACGTTGCTTTATTTAATATCGCAGGTTTGAAGAGCATATTTTTGAACAGTAAAATTATCCCGAAAATAAGAACTAAGACAAATAGTAACCCCGAGCAAATTATAAAAAGTTTTTTACTCATCAAGTGGTTTTGCTCATTTTTTTCATTCATGGTATACCTCATTTAGAGATCAGCAGGAGAGCCGTTCCCTACATTATCTGCATTATTGCAGGCAGATAGTATCCGCCCTGCAAGCTGACGGCTAATGGCTAAAGGCTCACGCGCCGTAGACCTTTGATGCTATATCAACGGTCTGCTTGGCGTCCTTGGCGTAGAAATCCGCGTGTATCTGCTCGGCATATGAAGCTGTGAGAACAGCTCCGCCCACAACGGTCTTGCATTCGGGGTATTTTTCGTTGAGCTGGCGGATAGTCTCAGCCATAGCGCCGAGAGTAGTGGTCATCAGTGCCGACAGTCCCACAAGGCTGACCTTGTGCTGTATGGCGGCTTCCACGATAGTCTCGGGAGGAACGTCCTTGCCAAGGTCTATGACCGTGAAGCCGTAGCTGTCAAGGAGGACCTTGACGATGTTCTTGCCTATATCGTGTATATCTCCGTGGACAGTGGTGAGCACCACCTTGCCCTTGGAGACGCTTTCGCTGTTTGCTGCCGAGAGCTTTGTCTTTATGACCTCAAAGCACGCCTGCGCCGCCTCTGCGGTGAGTATGAGCTGAGGGAGGAATATCTTGCCCTTCTCGAATTTAGCGCCTGCACTGTCCAGGGCAGGGATAAGATAGCCGTTGATTATCTCCATGGGGTCAACGGTGTCCATGAGAGCCTCCGCAGCCTTTACGGCGTTGTTTTTCAGACCGTTCTCCACCGAGTACACAAGGTCGGGGGAGCTCTTGTCCTTTGCGGGGGCAGGAGCCTTGGGAGCGCTGTCGTCCTGTGCGTAGATGCTTATGAAATCCGCGGAGTTGCGGTCTATCCCCGCAAGGAGCCTGTATGCTCTTACTGCGCCGATTATGCCCTCAATATTTGGGTTGATGATAGGAAGGTCCAGACCGCTGTGGAGCGCCATTGTGAGGAAGGTACGGGTGATGAGCTCGCGGTTTGGCAGTCCGAAGGATATATTTGAAACGCCCAGGACTGTTCTCAGTCCCAGCTCTGTCTTTACTCTGTGAAGTGCATTGAGAGTCTCCATAACGCCGTCCTGCTCGGCAGAAGCCGTCAGGGTAAGGCAGTCGATGAAAACGTCCTCCTTTGGTATGCCGTATTCCATGGCGCGGCGGAGTATCTTCTCCGCAATGGCGAAGCGTCCGTCGGCAGTCTTGGGGATACCGCCCTTGTCAAGGGTAAGTCCCACCACCGATGCACCGTACTTCTTAACGATGGGGAGTATAGTGTCGAGGGAGTCGTTCTCGCCGTTTACCGAGTTTACAATGGGCTTTCCGTTGTATACGCGGAGACCTGCCTCAAGCACCCCGGGGATAGTGGAGTCAAGCTGAAGGGGAGTGTCACATACGCTCTGTATAGCCTTAACAGCTGTTACCATCATTTCCTTCTCGTCGATGCCGGGGAGTCCAACATTTACGTCCAGTATCTCTGCGCCTGCGTGTATCTGCTCAACTGCCTGACCGAGGATATAGTCCACATCGTGGGCGAGGAGAGCCTCCTTGAAGCGCTTCTTGCCTGTGGGATTGATACGCTCGCCGATAACACGGGGCTGGTTTATATTCACGCAGTTCACCGCTGAGCAGGCTATGCTTGCACGTACTATCTTTCGGGGCTGTCTCTCCATGCCCGAAAGAGATTCTATCATAGTGGAGATGTGCTGAGGTGTGGTGCCGCAGCAGCCGCCGAATATGGTAACACCTGCCTTTGCAAGCTTTACTGCGCTTTCTGCAAAGTCCACAGGGCCTACATTGTACTCATTTGTCACAGGGTCAGGGAGACCTGCATTGGGCTTGGCTATAACGGGCAGAGAGGTAAGTGCACATATCCTGTCAAGGACGGGGAAGAGCTCCTCGGGACCCAGCGAGCAGTTTACGCCGATGGCGTCTGCACCCAGACCCTCCAGCACTGCCACCATGCACTCGGGAGAAACACCAGTAAAGGTACGCATATTCTCCTCAAAGGTCATGGTCACAAGCACGGGCTTGTCGGAGTTTTCCTTTGCAGCCAGGAGAGCAGCCTTTACCTCATAGAGGTCGGTCATGGTCTCGATCACGATGAGGTCGGCGTCCTTTCCTGCCAGTACAAGCTCCTTGTAGACCTCATATGCCTCCTCGAATTTCAGTGTTCCCGCAGGTTCAAGGAGCTGTCCTATGGGACCTAAGTCCAGAGCCGTGAGGGCGCGTCCTGCCGCGGCTTTACGTGCATTGGCAACACCGGCGGAGACTACCTCATCAACGGAATAGCCGCTTCCCGAAAGCTTGAAGCGGTTTGCGCCGAAGGTGTTGGAGTAGATGATATCCGCACCGCTCTCCACATAGAGGCGGTGTATCTTCATTATAGCTTCCGGGTCTGTGATATTGAGAAGCTCGGGTATATGTTCTGTCTTTATCCCGTGAGCCTGGAGCGTGGTGCCCATGCCGCCGTCAAGAAATACAAAGCTGTTTCTGTCAAGAAGTGAAAAGAATTTATCGGACATAGATGTCTCCTTTATTCGCTTTTGAATGTGCCTATACATCGGAAGGTCTCAAGGTTCTCCTCAAGGTCGCGGAGAACTGCCTTTACGTTGGGGTCTGTGAGTCTGCCGCTGAAATCCAGGAAGAAGAGGACGTTGAAGCTGCCGTCACGGATAGGTCGGCTCTCGATACGGATAAGGTTCATATCGTTCACATAGAATTTGGTTAGGAGTCGGTAAAGACTACCCTCTGTATGGGGGATAGCCAGCATTACGGAAACGGAATCCGAGTCCTCCGCCACCTGCATATCCTTTGATATTACTATGAACTGAGTGCGGTTTACGGAGACGTCGGCTATATCCTTTGCGAGAATGGTCATACCCATCTGCTCCGCGCACTGTACCGAGCAGATAGCTGCAATGTCCTCGTCGCTGTCCATGACCTTTTCCGCGGCAGTTGCCGTGTTTGCGTACTCAGAGGTCCTGAGACCGTTTTTGCGGAGGAAGGTCTCGCACTGTGCCAGCGCCTGGGGGTGTGAGTATACCTTCTTCACCTGAGAAAGAGGCATATCCTTCTTTGCGGCGAGACAGTGGTTTATCTCAATGATGACCTCCCTGACGATGTACACGGGGTACTTTGCCATGAGGTCGTAGGTGCTGTTTACCGAGCCTGCGGTGGAGTTCTGAACGGGGAGAACGCCGTAGTCTATCTCACCGTCGCTGACCGCTCTGAAAACGTCCTCGAAGGAGGGGTAGAAGGTGAAGCTGCGGTCACCGAATACAGACCTTGCAGCCACCTCAGAGTTGGCGCCCGAGGTGCCCTGACAGCCCACTGTCTTTGCTCCTGCAAAGTCGGGAGCGGAGAACTCATAGTCGGGAGCTCCTGCCAGGATAGTGCGGTTCTGGAGTATCTTGCTTATATCCATGATAGTGGTAAAAAGGGCAGCTGTGCCCTTCTCAAGATTTTTATCCCCTGTCAGCTCTTTGATGCGGTCGATGACCTGCTGCTCGCGTCCGCCCTGAAAAACGGGCATATCGTGCTCCTTCTTGTAGTCAGCGACGCCCTTGCAGAGCTCCATGCGCTTCATAAAGAGGGAAAGAATGCTGCTGTCGATGTCATCAATGCCGTCACGAAGCTGTTTAAGATCCATAAAAAATACCTCCGATTTGAGCCGTAAGTCCTTATGTGCCGGCAAGACCGCAGGGCTGAAGGCTCGAATTGATATACCTCACATATTATAGCATTTATTTTTGTAGAAATCAATAAAAAAAGGATAAATATATTGCAAATCACAAGTGTTCTGTGGTATAATGATATAGAATATAGTGAGAAGCTATATCCATGTGAAGATTTTAACAAATGTACAGGAAAAAACAGTGAAAAAGATAAGGATTTTAGGCATAGACCCGGGGTATGCCATAGTGGGCTTCGGCGTGCTGGACTACGATGGCATAAGGTTCACACCCGTTGAGTACGGAGCAGTGCTCACCGAGGCGGGAACTCCCTTCCCCGAAAGGCTCAGGGCTATACACGAGGACATCGAATTCATTTTCGACAAATTCTCTCCCGACTGTATGGCCGTAGAGCGTCTCTATTTCACTACCAACCAGAAGACTGCCATCGACGTGGCACAGGCGAGAGGTATAACCGTTCTTTCGGCGGCAATGAGGAAAGTCCCGGTGTCGGAGTATACCCCCCTTCAGGTCAAGCAGTCGGTAGTCGGATACGGAAAGGCGGAGAAAAAACAGGTCATGGAAATGACGAAGCAGCTTCTGGGGCTGGCACAGATACCTAAGCCCGATGACGCTGCGGACGCTCTTGCCATAGCTATCTGTCACGGCCATTCCGTCAGGTGGAACTGACGATATTCCGTTCAAAAGGTGATAAAATGATATACAGCGTAAGAGGAAAACTGACAGTCAAGGAACTGGGCTTTGCCGTTGTGGAATGCGGCGGAGTAGGATATGGCTGCAGGACTTCATACAATACGGTCGCACAGCTGGGCGAGATAGGCAGCGAAGCGATGCTATACACCTATCTCTACGTCAGGGAGGACGTGGTGGAGCTCTTCGGCTTTGCCACACAGCAGGAGCTGAGCTGTTTCAAGCTGCTCATCTCCGTTTCGGGAGTAGGACCAAAAGCGGCAACGGCCATACTCTCGGACCTGACCCCGGAAAGGTTTGCGTTTCTCGTGGCTTCGGGAGACAGCAAGGCTTTCACAAAGACAAAGGGCATAGGAGCAAAGACTGCACAGAGGATAGTCCTTGAGCTCAAGGACAAGATATCCTCCGAGTCCATAAGCGGCAGCGTTGGCGGCGACGCTGCGGAATTTGCGAATATCCCCTCGGGCGCAGCCTCATCGGCAGTGTCCGAAGCTCTGGAAGCCCTTATGGTGCTGGGCTACTCACAGGGTGAAACAGCTCCCATACTCGGCAAGCTGGATCCCTCCCTCAGCACACAGGAGCTTATAAAGGAAACTCTGAGATTGATGACAGCAAAGAATATGCGTTAAACTCAAAAATATGTTACAAGGATGGTTACTGTTATGATGAATCTTGATGAATTGCTGAAAGCAGCAATAAAAGACCCCTCAAAACGCGCCCTGTTCCTTCAGACGCTCATCAAAAGCGACGTCTATGTTATCTGCAAGAACCCTGTTCAGCAGGAGCGCGGCAGAGCAGAAGGCGGTATTCAGCTTGAGCTGATAACCACCCAGAACCCCGACGGCGATATCTTTATCCCCTTCTTCACCAGCTACCGCGCCCTCCAGCAGTTCGCCAAGCGCTATGTTGACTGCTATAAGATAAACTGTCTGAGACTTTTCGACCTCATACAGTCGGTATCCGCTGTGCTGAACCCCAATTCCTACGGCAAGGAGTTCTCATCACAGGAGATAAAGAGCATTCTCATGATAGCCCGCAATCTCAAGATCAAGGCTATCTCCTACAACGAAGCGGACATCATCAGCTACCGCCCCGTAGAGCATGAGGTGGGACATATCGTCAAGGCTGCAAGCAAGTTCCTTTCAAAGCAGCCCAACGTTGACCGCGCCTTCATCATGGAGATGATAAAGGGCTGCGAAAAGCCCCAGATTCTCATAGTCCTGGATATGATGGGAAGCACCAGAAAGCTCTTTGTGCCCCTTTCAAAGTACCTCTCCAAGACCGTAAAGGCAAACGAGCATCTGTGCTTTATCAGCTATGAGCAGGATATGGGCAAGAAGGCTGCGGAGACCGTAGAGCCCTTCTATGTCCGCAAAAAGAGATTTTTCGAGAAATAATTCAGAGGTGTTTATTTGATACAGACAGAGGATATGGAGTTCGCTCCCAGAATAATAACTCCCGAGAATACCGCGGAGGACAGCGAGGCTGAGCTCAGTCTCCGCCCACAGACCCTTCACGACTATATCGGACAGGACAAGGTAAAGGAAAACCTTGCCATATATATCGAGGCTGCAAAGCGCAGGAACGAACCCCTGGACCATGTGCTTCTGTACGGACCTCCCGGACTCGGAAAGACTACCCTTTCTTCCATAATAGCTCACGAGCTTGGGGTAAATCTCAGAGTCACCACAGGTCCTGCCATTGAAAAGCCGGGAGACCTTGTGTCGCTGCTGACCAGTCTCTCCGACAACGATGTGCTTTTCATCGACGAGATACACAGACTGTCCCGTGCGGTAGAGGAGATACTCTACCCCGCCCTGGAGGACAGGGTAATAGATATAATCATCGGCAAGGGACCCTCAGCCCGTTCAATAAGAATGGATCTGAAGCCCTTTACCCTCATCGGCGCCACCACCAGAGCAGGACAGCTCTCGGCGCCTCTCCGCGACCGCTTCGGCGTTATCCACAGACTGGAGCTCTATACCAAAGAGCAGCTAACGGACATCGTCCGCAGGAGCTCAATGATACTGGGCATACCATGTACAGCTGACGGCGCCGCAGAGATAGCAGGCAGAGCAAGAGGCACGCCGAGAATAGCAAACAGGCTCCTGAAGCGTGTCCGCGACTTCGCAGATGTCATGGGCAACGGTCAGATAACGCAGGAGATAGCCTCCATCGCACTGAGCCGCCTTGAGATAGACCACCTCGGTCTTGACGGACTGGACAGGCGTATGCTTGAGATGATAATCAAGGGCTACGGCGGCGGACCTGTGGGACTTGAGACCCTCGCCTCGGCTATCAATGAGGAGAGCGTTACCCTGGAGGACGTGTGCGAGCCCTTCCTTATGCAGCTGGGCTTCCTGGGCAGGACTCCCAGAGGCAGAGTGGCTACAAGGCTTGCCTATGAGCACCTTGGCATAGTGCCGCCGGAGCAGGCAGCTTCTGCCGATGAAGGACAGATGAGCTTCTGACAATGCTCCCACAGGGGAGACGAGGATTTGAATATGCTTATAAAAGGTTCGAGGAGATATAATCTCAGACATAATGAGTCTATCGACCGGCAGCTTCCCTTCGGGGAGATGATAAACGGACAGGGCAGGGGTATCGTGGCACAGTTCAGATACGGCATCTGTCACATGAGCTTCAACGGCTGCGAGGTCATAGCGGTACACAATGCACTTGTCTATCTGAAAAAGCCCCGTCCACTGAAGGATATCGCCTTCTATATGGAGCGATTCCGCGTGCTGCTGGGCTTTTTCGGCTGTAATGCCTACAGGATAGGCAAGGCGCTGAAGCATTTCGGCGTTGAGTTTGAACGCTCAAAATACCCCGACGACGCAAGGTCTTACATAATCACATACTGGACGAAAAAGCCCTTCCTCTCCACTATCCACACCGTTTTCTGCATCAGGCAGGATAACGGTATACTGGTCTATAACAGCTACAACACCTGCATCCGCGAGGAGCTCTGCAGAGACCTGGAGGAGGTGGCGGGAAAGCGCCGTCCCATAGCAGTATACAAAATAATCGGGAGCGGGGAGATCTCCCCGGATCAGCTCCCGTAAACCACGGAAGGAGACTCCGCAATGGCAAAACTTTTCGGTACCGACGGTCCGCGAGGTATCGCCGTCACCGACCTCACCTGCGAGCTGGCAATGCAGACGGGACGCGCCGCTGCACTGGTGCTTGCAAAAAAAGAGAGCGGAAAGACGAAGATACTTGTGGGCAAGGATACAAGACTGTCCTCAGATGCGCTGGAGGCAGCGGTCTGTGCAGGCATATGCTCTGTGGGAGCAGATGCCGAGCTGCTGGGAACAGTTCCCACCCCCGGGGTGACATATCTTATCGGTGCCCACGGTGCCGACGGAGCCATAATGATCTCGGGAAGCCACAACAGCGCCGAGTATAACGGTCTGAAGCTGTTCTCCGCAAAGGGCTGCAAGCTCATGGAGGATGCTGAGGAGAAGATCGAAAGGCTGGTGCTGACTGTTCCCGGTGAGATAAAGCTGAAGTCCCACGAAGATGTGGGAAGGATAATCCACGGCGAGAAGGCTGCTGAGGAGTACATACAGCATATAAAGGAATTGACAGGGGCTGACCTCAGCGGAATGAAGGTGGCTTTGGACTGCGCCAACGGCTGCGCGGCTGTTACCGCGGAAAAGCTGTTCACGGCGCTGGGTGCGGAGACCATTGTCATCGCCGACAAGCCCGACGGCACCAACATCAACAGAGAGTGCGGAAGTACCAACGTACACCGCCTCATGGAAACAGTTATAGACAACGGCTGCTGCTGCGGACTTGCCTTCGACGGCGACGCAGACAGGTGCATTGCCGTTGATGAAAAGGGCGAACTGGTGGACGGCGACAGACAGCTTGCCATCTTTGCCCTGTATATGAAGGAAAAGGGGAACCTTTTCAAGGATACCGCTGTGGTCACCGCAGGCAGTACCCTGGGCTTCCGCAGATACGCCTCCGATCACGGCATAAAGCTGGTGAGCTCGGGCACAGGTACGCGGTACGTCCTTGAGCGTATGCTGGAGGGCGGCTATAAGCTGGGCGGCGAGCCCGACGGACATATCATCTTCCTTGACGATTCCGGCACAGGCGACGGTCAGCTGGCAGGCGTAAGGCTGCTGAGCATAATGAAGGAAAAGGGCAGTCCCCTCAGTGAGTTGTCGGGAGATATGCCCCGATACCCCCAGGTGAAGCTGAATGTGAAGATACACCCCCACTACAAGGAGCTCTGGAAAAATGAAAAGGACATCACTGAGCTCATAGAAAGCTTCGGCAGGGAGCTTGGGGACGAGGGAAGACTGGTCATCCGCGAGAGCGGCAAGGAGCCCATCGTCCGTATCCTCATAGAGGGCGCTGACTTCGGGCGCATCAACGATATGGCTGTGGAGATAGCACAGACCATCAAGGACACCTGCGCATATAAGGTATAAGCCATGAAGAAAAGAGAACGTCTGGGCGCTGAACACGTCATGACGGGCGGATATCATGTGTCGCTGAGCTACTGGTACTATAAGGAGAGCGGCCTTGCTGCGGCGCTGGAATACCTGGGGATATTCCTGGCAGTATTCACCTTCGGCGCCGTGGTCATAAATGTAAACAGCATAGGTCTGAAAAAGGGACTTATCAATATAGCTCTGGCGCTGCTGCTGAATATCCCCATAAAGTTAGGGGCAGCAGCCCTCAACGACTTCTGCGTAAGAAAAAAGATACGGGATAACGCGGAGTTTGCTAAGTATTTTGCAGAGACTTATCCGCAGCACAGCGACCTCTGCAAGGAGCTCAATGACGAGTATGCCGCATATCCCGATGGGATACCCTACAGGGACTTTCACCCCAGAAGGCAGCTTGCCATGAATATTGCGGCGATAGCTGGACTTATCCTGCTGGCGCTGATAGCCATAGCCGCCATAGCGGGCTGTATATGGGTGAAAAATTACCTTGAGGAATAACACTAAGGAGCATTTATTTTGAGAACAGTAAACAACTGGAAGGACTATATCATACTGGATGCCTCCGACGGCGAGAAGCTGGAAACATGGGGCGGCGTCAGCCTTGTCCGTCCCGACCCCCAGATAATCTGGAAGACCGAGCGCACCGACCCCCTGTGGAAGAATGCGGACGGTCACTACCACCGCTCAAATCAGGGCGGCGGCAAGTGGGAGTTCCGCAGAAAGCTTTCGGAGTCCTGGAATATAAGCTACGGAGACCTTACCTTCAATATCCGCCCCACGGGCTTCAAGCACACGGGACTTTTCCCTGAGCAGGCTGTGAACTGGGACTTCATGGCGGATAAGATAAGGAACGCAGGGCGTGAGATAAACGTCCTCAACCTCTTTGCCTATACGGGCGGAGCTACTCTCGCCTGTGCGGCGGCAGGTGCCTCCGTTTGCCACGTTGACGCCTCAAAGGGCATGGTGCAGTGGGCGCGTGACAACGCCGCTGCTTCGGGACTTTCCGATAAGCCCGTCCGCTGGATAGTGGACGACTGTGAGAAGTTCATCGCCCGTGAGATACGCCGCGGACGCAAGTATGACGCGGTCATAATGGACCCGCCAAGCTACGGCAGAGGTCCGGGAGGAGAGGTCTGGAAGCTGGAAAACTGCGTCTATGACCTGGTGAAGCTCTGTTCGGGAGTTCTCTCCGATGAGCCGCTTTTCTTCCTGATAAACAGCTATACCACGGGACTTTCTCCCTCGGTAATGGGATATATCCTCGGAAGCGTCCTCACCGACAGGTTCGGCGGCAGGGTAAGCTTCGATGAGATAGGTCTTCCCGTTAAGTCCACGGGAATGACGCTTCCCTGCGGCTCTACCGCTATCTGGGAGGCAAAGTAAAGCCTTCCGCATATCCACAGCCATATGCCGTGCTGCTGCGCGGCTTGCTATAAATGCACATACGCGAAAAACATCACAAAACCACATCACAGTAAACAAAGGAGTAATAACCATGGCAAAAAATGAAAGATTCGTCAAGACATATTCACAGGGCAAGCTTGTAGAGACCGAGATATGGGTGGATAAGGAAACAGGCGTTAACTACCTCTACCGCAAGGACGGTTATTCGGGCGGTCTGTGCGTACTGACCGACAAGGACGGCAAGCCCGTCGTATCCACAGCCGAGGAAATAGCTAACTTAAAGTAAAAAGGATATAATATGAAAAAAGCATTTATGGCAATTATCGCAGCAGCCGCTGTAATGGCATTTTCCGCAGTATCCTGCGGCAGTAAAAAAGAGGACAGCGGCGCAGTGAATGAGACCACAGCTGCTTCCGAAGAAGATACCACAGAGGCAGAGACAACAGATCCCGATAATGAAGAATATAGGGAACTTAAAAGGCGCGATGCTGAGGAGGGCGTTGATATAACTCCGAAGCCCCTGCCCGAATATGACAATATACCTGAAGACTGGAAGGAAATATCCTACGAGAGGGTAAGCCTGAGGATACCTCCCGACCTTGAGGAAACAGAGATGTGGCCTTCCTATGTAAAGACGTGCTACGGCAAGGAGGACAGCTTCAGAACGGCTTACATAGTCGAGAAAATGGAAAGTGAGAACGGCTTTTACATGAATTACAGCTTTCCCGAGATAACCGAGGAGGCAGTGGCAGAGGCTTTCAGGGAACTGGGCATAGAATATGACGGGAGCCAGCTTTCAATGTATAAGGCGGTGCTTTCTCTGACAAGTGAAATGCGCACCGACAGCAATGCCGAAAGCTTTGAGACGGCTATGCTTGCAAAGGAATTTGAACTTAGGTTCAGCTCCGAGGTCTATTACAGGCAGATAAACGGCTGTGACGTCTATTATCTGAAAGATGACTTGAGCCATGACGGCTTTTGGAGCTTTAATGCGATGATCTTCGTTTCCGACAGCGAGTACTATCAGGTGCAGGTCATCGGAGATACTATTGAGGAAGCACTGATGATGTGCTCAACGATCGATATAAAGTGAAGAACAGGGATAAATATGGATAATATAATCGAAATAAAGGGTCTGCACTTTTCATATGAGACCGACGACGAGGAGAAAAAGCCTGTCGAGGTACTGAAAGGTATTGACCTTGACATAAAGCAGGGCGAGTTCGTGGCGGTGCTGGGGCACAATGGCTGCGGCAAATCCACCCTCGCCAAACATCTGAACGCCATACTGCTCCCCACCGAGGGAACGGTAACGGTGGACGGTATAGACACAAAGGACGGGGAAAGACTCTTTGACCTGCGCCAGTGCGCGGGAATGGTGTTCCAGAACCCCGATAATCAGATAGTCTCCTCAATAGTTGAGGAGGACGTTGCCTTCGCTCTGGAAAATCTGGGCGTCCCCTACGAGGAGATGCGCAGACGGGTGGACGACAGTCTGAAAGCCGTGGGAATGTACGAGTACAGGCTCCATTCTCCCAGCCAGCTCTCGGGCGGTCAGAAGCAGAGGGTGGCAATAGCAGGCATAATCGCCATGGAGCCAAAGTGCATAATCCTTGACGAGCCCACTGCCATGCTGGACCCCCAGGGACGCAAGGAGGTGCTCGCCACCATACACCGCATGAACCGTGAAAAGGGCATAACCATTGTCCTCATAACCCATTATATGGACGAGGCTGCGGACTGCGACAGAGTGGTGGTCATGGACAAGGGCGAGGTAGTCCGTGACGATGTTCCCGAGAAGGTGTTCTCGCAGGTGGATAAGCTGAAAGCCATCGGTCTCGACGTGCCCCAGGTAACTGAGCTGGCATGGGAGCTGAGAAAGGCAGGCTGCGATATATCCCCCGAGATAATCACCGAGGAGGAGTGCGCCGCAGCTATCGAAAGGCTGTTCGCAGGATGAGCTGCACGGCTGTTTAAAGAAAGAAAAGGAGAATAGAATTGGCTATCCTTGAAACACAGGAGCTCACATATACCTACAGTCCCGGAACTCCCTTCGAGAAGACCGCTGTGGACCATGTGAGCCTTAAAATAGATGAGGGCGAAATGGTGGGCGTCATGGGTCATACCGGCTCGGGTAAATCCACGCTCATACAGCATTTCAACGGACTCCTCAGACCTACGTCGGGAAAGGTCCTTCTCGACGGAAAAGACATCTGGGCGGACAAGGACAAGATAAGAGACGTGCGCTTCAAGGTGGGGCTTGTTTTCCAGTACCCCGAGTATCAGATATTCGAGGAGACTGTATACAAGGACATCGCCTTCGGTCCCAGGAATATGGGACTTGACGAGGCTGAGATAAAGCGCCGCGTCCATGAGACCGCAAATGATATAGGTCTTTCGGAGGAGCTTCTGGAGCGATCTCCCTTTGAGCTTTCGGGCGGTCAGAAGCGCCGTGTGGCTATCGCAGGCGTTATGGCTATGGAGCCGAGAGTGCTCATTCTGGACGAGCCCACCGCAGGTCTCGACCCAGCGGGAAGGGACAAGATACTTGAGCATATCAAGCGCTATCATCAGCGCACAAAGAACACTATCCTCATAGTCTCTCACAGTATGGAGGACATCGCCTCCTTTGCGGACAAGATACTTGTCATGAGCAAGGCAAAGCTCTTCTGCTATGACGAGACGGTTAAGGTGTTCGCAAGAGCCGACGAGATATCTCAGATAGGTCTCGACGTACCACAGATAACCAGAGTTTTCGGAGAGCTGAAACGCAGGGGGCTGGACTTCGGCAAGGAAGTCTACACCGTGGAGTATGCCCGCGACCTGCTTCTCCGCAAGCTTAAGGAAAGGGAGGTACGCTGAATGCTGAGAGATATCACCATCGGACAGTATTTCCCCGGAGACAGCGTTATCCACAGGCTTGACCCAAGGTTCAAGATAGTGATAACCATTCTCTATATAGTAATGCTTTTTTCGGGTGGAAATTACCTCTGCCTGGCGGTGGGAGCCGTCTTCACCATAGGTGCAATACTCCTGTCGAAGATACCGCTGAAAATGTTCGTGAAGAGCGTGAAGCCGCTGTTTATCTTCCTTCTGATAACAGCCTTTATAAACCTGTTCTTCATGAGCCGCGGAAACGTGCTCCTGCACTGGAAATTCATAAAGATAACAGACGAAGGCGTGAATACCAGCGTATTCATGGTGGTGAGGATAGTCCTGCTCATCATGGGAAGCTCACTGCTGACATATACTACCTCGCCCATAACGCTGACCGACGCCATAGAGCGGCTGCTCTCGCCGCTCAGAAAGATAAAGTTCCCCGTACATGAGCTGGCGATGATGATGTCCATAGCGCTCAGATTCATCCCCACTCTCATCGAGGAGACGGACAAGATAATGTCCGCACAGAAAGCCCGTGGGGCCGAAATAGATACAGGAAGCTTCACAACGAGAGCAAAGAACCTCATCTCCATACTGGTGCCCCTGTTCATCTCCGCATTCAGACGTGCGGACGAGCTGGCTACGGCTATGGAGTGCCGCTGCTATCACGGCGGAGAGGGAAGAACACGTCTCAGACAGCTGAAATCTGCCCCCCGCGATTATATCGCACTGGGCGTGACCGTCCTGTTTCTTGCTGGAGTAATAGTTCTGGGAAGGCTGTTCTGATACGAACAAAAGAGAGGAAAAAATGAACAAAGAGGAAAAACGAGCCGCAAGGCACTCACGGCTTGAGCGGTTCAGAAAAGGAAAATTCTACGGGATACTGTACGAAAAGGGAGTCCTGTACTTCCTGCTTTCGTTCCTTATCCCATTTGCGATAATGCTGTACGCCTTCGGCGTTTACGGCGTTCACCCCTTCGGAGACAGGCAGATACTTGTGGTCGACCTGTGGCATCAGTACTACCCCTTCTTCAGGGTGGTGCATGAGAAGCTCATAAACGGAGGCTCATTCCTGTACTCCTGGGAAAACGGTATGGGCACAAATTTCCTGTCGCTCATATCCTATTACGCGGCAAGCCCGCTTAACTGGCTCTCGGTGTTCTTCGGTGAGGGCAATGAACGTGACGCCCTCACGTTCATACTGGCGGCAAAGATAGGCTTCGCAGGAGCCTTTTTCAGCACATTCCTGCGTTATACATATAAGCGCAAGGACTTCAGCATATGTATGTTCTCGGTGATGTACGCCCTTTGCAGCTACACCCTGGGCTATTACTGGAACGTCATGTGGTTCGACACCATAGCGCTTTTCCCTCTGGTCATGATGGGTATAGTAATGATATGCCGCGAGGGAAAGTGGAAGGTGTTCACCTTCGGTCTTGCGCTGTCACTCATAGCAAACTACTATGTGGGATACTTCACCTGTATATTCTCGGTGTTCATGTTCGCCTCAGCAAGCATTATCGAGTGCAGGGGAATAAAGAACTGGTTCAGGAAGCTCTTTCTTATGATACGCTCCTCAGTCCTGGGCATCGGTCTGGGAGGCTTCATACTCCTGCCTGCCTATTACGGATTGCAGCTCACATACAGTGCCAACAACACCATGCCCCGGGAGATGACTTTCTACGAGGACTGGAAAAAGATATTCGCAAACCTGCTCTCCTATGATGAGCCCACAAAGGTGGACGGACTTCCCAACTTTGCCTGCGGAATGCTGGCGGTGATGCTCTTCGGAGTGTTCCTGCTGTCCTTCGGCATAAAGATAAGGGAGAAGATATCCTCACTGATAATGCTGGGCATAATCGCGGTGAGCTGTAACATGAATATCCTCAACTTCATCTGGCACGGCTTTCACTTCACCAATCAGATACCCTACAGATTTGCCTTTATATTCAGCTTTGTGCTGGCGGCTTCGGCTTTCAGGGCGCTGGACGTGATCCTCAAAAAGGGAATAAAGATTTACCAGCTCATACTGATGCCAATAGCCCCGGTCACGGTGTTCGTCCTCAACCGCATGGTGGAGGGTGACGCCTTCAAGCCCTCACAGGCTTTCAAAAGCTCCATCGTCATCACTATTGCCTTCTGGCTCATATTCATAGCGGCGAAGATATTCCCCTTCAGGACACCGAAAAGGAGAAATGTGCTGCTCACACTGGCGCTTTCGGCGGCGGTGTTCAGTGAATTCGTCAGCAATGCACAGATGGGTGTGAAGACCGTTGACACCACAGGCTACAGCGACTACCCCGCCAGCGGCAGTGAGGTCAGGGAGCTCCTTGACGATACGGCAAAGAAGGACAAGTCACTGTTCTACCGCACGGAGATGACTCAGACCTACACCCTTAACGACAGTGCCCTCTACGGCTACCGCGGAGTGTCACAGTTCTCGTCGGCGGCAAATGTCTCGGTGACCACAATGTTCAAGCGCCTGGGGCTCTATGCCTCTGAGGCAGGCAACAGGTACCACTACAGAACATCTACCCCCGTTGTGAATTCGCTTCTGGGAATAAAATACATCATCAAGAAGGGCGGCGACCTCAATTCCGAGGCGTGGGTGCTTGAGGAGAAGGACTCCGCAGGCTCATCGCACATCTATGAAAACCGCTATCCTCTGTCCCTTGGCTTTATGGTCAAGGACAAGGTTCTCCTTATGGAGGACAGCGGCGGCGCCAATCCCTTTGAGTATCAGAATGACCTTATCCGCAGGGTCTCAGGCATTGAGGACAAGCTTTTTGTGGCTCAGCCCGTAGCTCTTGTGGAATACGAAGGACTTGACGTAACAAAGAACGGATACGGAAACTACACATTCGAGAACGTATCAGAGGAGCCTACTGGAAGTGCTGTATACACCTATGACTGCCTGGAGGGAAGCGCCCTCTACGGCTATGCAAACGGCACCGGCGGCACCTGCGATACCCTTGAGATAAAATGCGGCGATGACCTGGTTGATTCCGGCAAGCTCATCGAGAGCTATCCCATAGTATTCACCATGGGCAACGGGCAGGAGGGGGATACCTCTACCGTGAGGATAACCTCCAACAAGGACCACAAGACAGGCAACTTCAAGCTGATGATATACGCCCTCAACAAGGAGGTCTTCACAAAGGCTTACGACGAGCTGGCGGACGAGCAGCTCAACATAACCGAGTTTTCCGACAGGAAGATAAGGGGAGAGCTCACCGCAAAGGAGGACGGCATACTTTTCCTGTCCATACCCTATGAAAAGGGCTGGAAGGTGTATATCGACGGCGAGAGGGCTGAGACCTTCAAGCTGCTCCAGGCCGTGACAGGCGTTAAGGTTGCCGAGGGCAGCCATGATATCCGCATAGAGTATACCCCCGAGGGCTTCCCTCTGGGAGTGACTATAACCTTCATCAGTCTCGGACTGGTAATACTGATAATTCTTGCCGACAGAAGAAGGCTGAGAAAGCGCAGGAGAACAGCTCCCGCGGAGGAGCTTCCTCAGGAGGAGCTTCAGGATCAGCCCCCATTCAACTACAGGGCTGAGGTTTATGACCGGGTCTGCGAATCCCTCATTGGCGAGGACGTGGGCAGGGTAGAGGATACCGAGGTCATACTGTATGACGGAAGCAAGGAGACGGAAAAGGAGGTCGGTGATGCGCAATCTGAAAGTGACAATAGCCTACAGGGGAACTAAGTATCACGGCTTCCAGCGGCAGAGCAACGCGGTAACGGTGCAGGAGGCGCTTGAAAAGGCACTTTCAAAGGTTCTCAACGAGCCTGTGACCATTACGGGCTGTTCAAGAACGGATACGGGAGTCCACGCTAATATGTTCTGCTTCAATGTGAAGACCACAAGCAAAATACACTGCCTGGGTTTTTGCAGAGGAGTAAACGGCGAGCTGCCCGACGACATATCCGTTCTAAGCTGTGAGGACGTCCCCGAGGACTTCCACGCGCGGTTCGACTGCAAGGGCAAGGAGTACATTTACAAGATACACTGCAGCGAATCGAAAAATCCCTTTGCCGCCGACCTTATGCTCCACTACAGGAGAAAATTCGACATAGAGGCGGCAAGAAGGGCGGCACAATATTTTGTGGGTACCCACGATTTCTCCTCATTTTGTGCCGATTGTACAAATGTTTCCACCACTGTAAGGACGATTTATTCCTTCAGAATAGAAAATAGTGGAGATTCTGTGATAATGCTTGTAAAAGGCAACGGTTTTTTGTATAATATGATTAGGATAATGGCAGGGACTCTTCTGGACGTCAGCGAAAAGCGCATCTCGCCCGATGATATCCCCGCTATCCTTGCCGCAAAGGACCGCCTGAAAGCAGGCAGGACAGCCATGGCTCACGGACTGTATCTGAACCGCGTGTTCTACAGCGAGGACGAGCTTATGAAAGATACATACTGATGAGGCGGCTCTCATCAGCAAGAACAAAGGATAAGGAGGTGTCAGTGTGCCGAAAATGTATGACGCCGATGATATAGTCGATCTTAAAAATCGCAAAAGACGGCGGAAAAGACTTATGCGGTTTCTGACTATCCTGCTTATAGCGGGCATTGGAGCGGGTCTTTATTTTACCCGCGACAAGTGGTATAATAAGTTAAGGGGTATAGGAGAGCAGTATAGGACTATCGTTAATTCAGGACAGCTGGCTGAGGGAAATTTTCCCATCGAGGTCAGCGGAGGAGCAGATTACCAGTTTGAGCTTTCAGACAGGAAAATGATCGTGCTCAGCGATACCTATGCTTATTTCTACGACACTGACGGAGCGCTTCTGAGACGCCGTCAGCATACATACACCAATACGGTGCTCCGTGCTGCAGGGGGAAAGGCCCTGCTCTATGAAAACGGAGGAAACGAGCTTTGCGTAGAGGACGAAGATAAGGTCATCTATTCAAAGACGTTTGCTAATAATCTCATTCTCTTCGCAAGAATAAGCGAGGAGGGGTATACGGCTGTTGTCACAACTTCTGACAAATACAGCTGTGAGATCGTTGTATATGATAAAAGGGGAAAGGACATATACAACCGAAAGTGTATCGAAAGGATCAGCGACCTTAGCTTCATTGAGAGAAGCAAGGGCTGCGTGCTGAGCTATATCTCAGCAGAAAACGGTCAGCTCGTTACAAATGTTCAGGAAATAGACTTCAGTGAGGAGGGAGAACACTGGACTTCTCCCGGACTCAACACCCTCGGTCTTGACGTTTTCGGCTACGGAAAGGGCGCCTTCGTGCTTGGTACGGACGCCTGCGGCTATGTGGACGACAACGGTCAGATCAGCTCTTATTATTCCTATGACGGCAAGCTTGCCGCAGGTGCAAGCGAGGGCGGTAATTCCGCCGTTATCGTCAACGATAATGACAGAAGAAAATATGTGCTGGCACTGTTCAAGGGAGGCAATACCGAAGCCCGTATCATCGAGCTCGATGCCCCTTCTATAGATGTAGCCATATATGAGGACCTTGTCTACGTTATGTGTCAGGGACATATCAAAGCCTATGACTTCAACGGCGGACTGCGCTCCATCGCTGATGTCAGTGACGCATATACGGGATTTTTGCGGAGCGACGATCATATTTTCCTGAAGGGTTATAATAAAATAGACCGTATAGACTATGAAAGCTGACTTTTGATGCATTTATCAATCAATCGAAGGGAGGCAGCGTCACCTGACAAATGACGCGAATTTTATGGGAGTACAATTCTGGTGGTTTTATGATGTTATCGCAGTTGCAGCAATTCTTATCTGTATTTTTATCACTGTAAGAAAAGGTTTCTATAGAGCAGTAATATCTGCTCTGGGCTGTGTGATAGCCCTTGTAATAGCAATATCCCTCAGTTCGTCCATCGGCGGCTCGATCTATAAGAATTCAATAAGAGAGAGCAATGTCAAGAAGATGGATCAGTCACTTTCGTCCGGCGACTTCAACGAGGAGCTTGCAAAGTATCTTGAGTCACTCGGTTACAGCATCAGAGTAGACCGCGAGATGCTCAGCAGTATCTGTATCAATGGCGAAAACGTAGATCAGGAGATCTATAAGTATGTCAATAATATCAACAGCAGAAAGGTTGACGAGGAAGCTATCTTCTACAATAAGCTCCATGAAGGCTATGCAAAGATCATCAGCAGCTTTGTTTCAAAGCACCTCAATGAGTATTCCGCTGAGTATGCAGCGGAGCAGATCAGAAAGAATCCCGAAAAGCTCTATGATTTCATGAAGCTCCTTGAGGAAAAGGAAAGCAGACGCCAGCCTGCTGAGTTCATCGTTGATAACTATCTCGCCGCACCTTATACTACAATAGTTAAGCTCATTACCCTTATCATTATGCTTGTCATATTCCTTGTACTGACCGTTGTGATCATAAGCTCAGTGGGTAAAAATGACAAAATGGAACCAAGCCTCGTTACCCGTGTCCTCAGCGGACTTATCGGTATTTTCAAGGGTGCGGTGGTAGTGTTCCTGATAGCAGCAATGGTACGCCTTTACGTGGTATTCGGCAGCAACAAGATGCTGTTCTTCAATCACGAGGCGATTGACAAGACTTTTGTCTTCAAGTACGTTTACAACCTGATCATGGGAATGTAAACTGTCTGAAAACAGCGCCCGCGGTATGCGGAACAGGCGCATAGAAATTACTACAGGAGGAACTGCCTGATGATAATGTGCAGTAAATGCAAAAAAAGACCTGCGGTGGTGTTCATCACCTCTGTTCAGGGCAATGAGAAGAAGAACGAGGGTCTGTGCCTTTCATGTGCAAGGGCGCAGAATATCCCGCAGATAAAGGAATATATGGATAAGCTGGGCATAACCGACGAGGAGCTGGACCAGCTCTCAGACCAGATGATGGGTATGCTCGACGGCGACAGCTTTGAAATGGGCGGTTCGGGCGTGCTTCCCGACTTTATCACCAATATGTTCGGCGGAAACAGCGGCGACGACTCAGAGGGCGGAGATAAGCCTGATGAGGGCGGCTTCGACCCGAGAAGTCTCTTCGGCGGCGGACGCTCCGACGATAAGCAGTCCGAGGGCAAGGAGAAAAAAGGTCTTTTCGGACGCAATAAGGAGAAAAAGCCCAGAGAGCCCAAATTCCTGGGAAGCTACTGCACCAATCTTTCACAGAAGGCTGCTGACGGCAAGCTTGACAATATCATCGGCAGAGACAATGAGATCGCAAGAGTTATCCAGATACTTTCAAGACGTACAAAGAACAACCCCTGCCTCATAGGCGAGCCCGGCGTCGGCAAGACCGCTATCGCAGAGGGTATCGCCCTCCGCATCAACGAGGGAGATGTTCCCTTCAATCTTGCGGATAAGAAGGTATACCTCCTTGACCTTACCGCTCTCGTTGCGGGAACTCAGTTCCGCGGACAGTTTGAGAGCCGTGTAAAGGGTCTTGTGGACGAGGTAAAGCGTGAGGGGAATATAATCCTCTTTATCGATGAGGTCCACAATCTGGTGGGCGCAGGAGACTCTGAGGGCTCAATGAACGCCGCAAATATCCTGAAGCCCGCTCTTTCAAGAGGCGAGGTCCAGGTCATCGGTGCCACCACCTTCGGCGAGTACCGCAAGTTTATCGAGAAGGATTCGGCTCTTGAACGCCGTTTCCGGCCCGTTACAGTAAACGAGCCCACTATCGAGGACACAGTCAACGTTCTCGTGGGCATAAAGAAGTATTATGAGGAGTTCCATAAGGTACATATCTCCGATTACCTTGTGAGAGTATGCGCTGTTCTCTCAGAGAGATACATCACAGACCGTTTCCTGCCCGATAAGGCAATAGACCTTATGGACGAAAGCCTGGCATATGCCTGCATACGCTCTCCCGAGATAGGCGAGTACGAAAAGCTCAAGAAGGAGATAAAGGTCCTGGAGGATATGGAAAAGTCCATATCCGAGCAGGAGGAGATAGACTATCAGGCTCTTGCAGAGGTCAAGGGCAAGCTCATCCATATACGCGAGACCGAAGCTGAGCTCAGGGAGAAGGCTGAGGGCGTAAACGTTGAGGAGTCCGATGTGACCAAGGTCATTGAGCGCTGGACGGGTATCCCTGCGGCTAAGATCGCAGAGAACGAGTTCCTGAAGATCTCAAGGCTTGAGGGCGCTCTCAAAAAGAGAGTCATCGGTCAGGACGAGGCTGTGGAGGTGCTCACAAAGGCTATCAAGCGCACAAGGGTACAGCTCAGCAAGCGCCGCAGACCTGCTTCATTCGTGTTCGTAGGTCCTACGGGCGTGGGCAAGACAGAACTGGTAAAGTCGCTGGCAGAGGAGCTCTTTGACTCTCCCGATCCCCTTATCAGACTGGATATGACCGAGTATATGGAGAAGCACTCCGTTGCGAGAATGATCGGTTCGCCTCCCGGATACGTTGGCTATGACGAGGCGGGACAGCTCACCGAAAAGGTGCGCAGAAAACCCTACTCCGTTATCCTCTTTGACGAGATCGAGAAGGCTCACCCCGACGTTATGAATATCCTTATGCAGATACTGGACGAGGGCAAGGTTGACGACGCCCACGGCAGAACTGTAAACTTTGCTAATACTATCATCTGTATGACCTCAAATGCAGGCTCTACAGACAAGAGCATAGGTGTGGGCTTCAACCGCACAGAGAATGAAATTTCCAGAGACAAGGCTCTCAAGGGTCTGAGGGAGTTCCTCCGTCCCGAATTCATCAGCCGTATCGACGAGATAGTTGTATTCAGGGATCTCACCAAGGAGAACTTCGCTGACATCGCCGCTCTCATGATCGATGAGATGAAGGAGCCCCTTGCCGAGAAGGATATCACCGTGGATTATACAAGAGAGGCTCTTGAGCTCATCGCTGAAAAGTCCTTCGGAAAGCCCTACGGCGCAAGAGATATCCGCAGAGTTATCCGCGACGAGGTAGAGGATCAGGTAGCTGAGATGATACTTGAGCGGGGCTCTGAGATCAGCAGGATAAGCATTACTGCTGACGGCGATAAGATCGTAGTTACTGGCAGTAAGGAGGCTTCCGGAAATGAAGCGTAAGATATTAGCCGTGCTCCTTGCACTGGCGGCTTCTGCGGCAGTATTCACAGGCTGCAGCAGCAAGAAGGGAAGCAGCAGCCCGGCTGCTCAGGGCACAACTGCTGCATCTGCGTCAGCAGGTGAGACTCCTTCCGCCGATGACGGTGACGAGATGTCCGAGAGCATGGAGCTCATGCATATCAAGTATAAGGACGTGGAGTCGCTTTCCAGCGGTCCTGTCATAAAGCTCAGCGACACCACTGCAAAGCCCGGTGAAATGGCTGAGGTAACAGTCTCTGTTGAGGGGGCTGCGGACCAGTGGTCTATGTGCGGTATCCATATAACATACCCCGATGTGCTGGAGTGCAAGATAGAGGATCCCACCGACCTGACGGCAGCTTATACTCCGGGTGCGGCTATAAGCAAGAATTCGGGATTTATCGCCATGGACTGGCAGAAGAACCTTGACCCCGAGCTGGTAAGAGAGCAGAAGCGCTCGCTCTTCTTCACCACCATGTTCGTGGACAACGCAGGCGGCGACGGCGATATAGCTACATTCTACTTCAAGGTGCCCGATGATGCACAGCCCGGAACAGTATACAAGCTTGGCTTCTACTACAAGGATTCGGATATGTTCCGCAATGCGGAAAATGACCTTCCCTTCGAGAAGTATGCCTTTGAGCATTTCCAGAACGGAAGTATAACCATAAGATGATTTTTACGGAGCTGCGGCGCTTAAGTGCGGCAGCTCCGTATGTTTCTGAGAAAGGAAGTACATAATGAATAAAAAGGAAACAGCAGAGATAAAGAAGAATTTCTCCGACAAGAGCGGATTTTTCATCATGGAGAGGGTGCTCACTGCCTTCATCGACGCGGATAAGAACCTTCGCTACCACAATGTCAGCTCCTGTCTTACAATGCCCGTTGAGGAGCACGACGTCTATGACGAGACCCTGAAAAAGGTGCTGAACACCAACGTGGGCAAGGCTTTTGTGGAGTATGAGTTCCCCAACGAGGCTTATGACGAGGGACAGCCCCAGAATATCCTCTATACCCTCCTCACCTCCGAGCTCAAGGACGATGCAGCCTGCGAGGACTTCCTCAACCACATCGCCAACAATATCGCCTATACGGGTCCCTTTGCGGTAATAACCTCCTACTGCACCTACACTGTCCGCAAAAAGGACAAGAATGACGAGTTCGCCGACGGGGAGGACGAGATATACCGCTATATCCTCACAGCTATCTGCCCCGTTAATACCAGCAAGGACGGCTTTATCTTTGACAGCGTGGGCAACGAGATAACCAAGAAGGTGAACACGGAGCTCATTATCAGCAAGGCACCCTCTGACGGCTTCCTGTACCCTGTTTTCAGCAACAGGAGCTCCGACATCAACCATGTGATGTACTACACCAAGAACGTGAAGTCTCCCAACGTCTCAGTAGTCGAGAACGTGCTGGGATGCACTTTTGTAATGTCCGCAGAGAGCGAGAAGAGCAGCTTCCAGAGCATTCTCAAGAACGTTGTGGGCGAGGACCTTGACTATATGCTCATCAAGACCGTCAACGAGAAGATACAGGAGGTTGTCGATGACAGCAAGGACGAGACCGACAGGGTGGTCATCGACAACGCCAAGCTCAAGGATATACTCGTTGATGTGGGACTTCCCGAGGAGAGAGTGAGCATGGTTGAGCCCGTGTACGAGAAGGTCTGCGGAACAGCTCCCCTTACTGCGGCTAACCTTGTGGAGAACAAGACCGTTCTGACCTCTCCGGGCATTACCGTGAACATCAAGCCCTCGGCGGCTGACAAGGTGCGCACCAGCGTGGTGGACGGCAGACGCTGTCTCCTCATCGACATCGACGACCCCACCATAGAGATAAACGGACTTCCCGTTACCCTGTGAGCTGATAATAAAAAGGACACTCAGGGGGCGTTCCTACAATAACAAGTAAAAAAGGAGACCTTTAAGGTCTCCTTTTTTGCTGCCTAATGTGTTTCCTTGATAGCGCTTTTTGCCTTGGCGACTATGGTCCTGTCATTTTCGTATGACAGGATATTTGAGGCATAGGAGATATCCACCCAGCGTATCTCGGCGATCTCTCCTTCCTGAGGCGAAAAATCCACATTCTTCGCCTTCGCAAGGAAGTAAACTACGACTTTTACTGTGTCCTTTTTCGGTGAATAGGTAACAGTTTCTCTGAATGTCGGATCAATAATAACGTCAATGGAGGTCTCCTCCATTATTTCACGACGAGCAGTCTCTACCTCGGTCTCACCCTTTTCAACATGACCCTTGGGAAAGGACCAGTGACCGCTGTTGATATGCTTTATCAGCAGAATTTCCGTATTGCCGTGGTATTTCCTGTAGACAATGGCGCCGCATGATTTCTCGTGAAGCATAGACTATCCTTTCTTGCCCGGAAAACGGGCAGAATATAAGCATTACACCCTGCTTCTGCGGCTGTGAGGTGCTGCTTATTTATGTTGTTCATAAATATTATAGCATATTTTGTTAAATTTGTCCATACCCGGCTTTGTAAAAAAGAGATGAATTTTGCCGTTGAAGGTGATCATTATATGCTGCGCTCAGTGACCGAGGGGATATTTTTCGTACATTTCCATAAAATAGGAGCCTGCCCTTTCGCTGTGGGAGAGCAGCTCCTCAGCCTTCTCCTTTGTGATGGTGCAGGACCACTTTGGAGCGCAGTCAAAAGGACTGCTTGAACGGTACTCTGCCGCCAGCTCATAGCGCTCATAGGCGTCCCAGTGACAACGGAAGATGATATACTGAGGAGTTTTCGCCAGAAGCTGCGGATTTCCGCCGTAATTTGGCAGGCGGTGATCCATCTCTATCACAGGCTGATCCACATAGCGGCTGAACCTCGGGTCTGCATTTATGCGTCTGCGGAGCCAGTCCACCACCTTGTCGGGATTGTCCAGCAGGTATTTCGCTTCAGTCTCGTCACTTGTCCATATCTCGGGGCTGCTGGTCGCGTTCAGACCTGTTTTTACGGGGAATTCGCACTGCACAAAGTATCTTGTGTCCTCGGGACGGTTGTAATAGGCTATGCAGAAATGCTCCATGTCAAGGAGTATCTCTCCCCCTATGCTGATTATATAGCCCCTGTATCCGTAATATTGCTTTTCACTCATATCCACCGCTCCTTCCGCAGTTGTTTATTTACCCGAATTATAGCACAGTACGGAGCATAAGTCAATACGGACAGGAATAACGGAGCTCTTACGCGAATATAATTACACAAAGCAAACTTCAAGGAGGTCCCCCGTTATGGAATTAAAACTGAACAGAGAGACTGTTCCTGCCGCCGAGGTCATATTTGACGGCGTTCAGGAGCAGACTGTGGAACTGGATTACATTCTCCCCGATTACTGCCCCGACATCTTCCGTCTGATACGCTGCGAGACTGTCCCCGTCATCACGGACTGGAACGTAAGCGGCGACAGGCCGACCTATGAGCTGCGGTGCGACATACATATCCTTTACAGCGGCGAGGAGGGCAGCGAGGTACAGTCCGTGGACCAGCACAGGAGCTTCACCAGGACTGTGGAGCTGGGACGGAGCCCCGTATCGCCCCAGGTCAGGCTGGTCCCAAAGACCGACCATGTGAACTTCCGCGCTGTCAACAGCCGCCGTCTTGACCTGAGGGGGGGCGGTCTCCGTGAAGATAAGTGTGACAGGTCAGCAGGAGCAGCAGGTGGTCTCTGACGCCGAGGGCATGAATATACAGCTGAAGCGGAGAGCTGTTGAATTTGCCGCAGGCAGGCTCAGTGCGGAGAAAAACGTGCGTATCGAGGAGGAGATGGAGCTTTCTGCTGCACAGCCCGATATTTCGGGGATACTGCGGTGCAGCTGCACAGCTTCAGACTGCGAGGTGAAGCTCATCTCCGGGAAGCTCCTTGCAAGGGGCGAGGCAGATGTGGAGCTGCTATACAGGGGAGGCAGTACCGTTGAGACCATGAGCTTTTCCCTGGGCTACAGCCAGATAATCGACGTGGAGGGACTGGACGACAGTTTCGGCTGCACCGTTACTGCTGAGGTGGTGAGCTGCGATGTGGCTCCGTTGGCTGACAAGGAGGGCAATAACCGCATGGTCAGGTGCGAAGCGGAGCTTCGGCCGTGCTGCCGGGCGGTAAAGACTGCCACTGTGATGATAGCTGAGGACGCTTTTTCAACAGTCTACCCCTGCGATGTTGAAATATCGGAGATCAGAGCGGAGCAGATACCCGCGGTCTATGACGAGAGCTTCCGCCACAGTGCAAGACTTGCGGAGGGGGAGTCGGTGCCCCAGACGGTTTTTGCCATGTGGAGCAGCGCGAAGAACATCAACACCCGTATCGGCAGCGACGGAAGGTCAGTGGTCATCAGCGGAATGCTGGCTTACTCCATGGCTGCCAAGGACAGGAACGGCATGATAGTTATGCCCGACCGTGATGAGGCTTTCGAGGAGACCATCGCCCTCCCCGATGATATAAGCGGCTCGTCGGTGTCTGCGGAGGTGAAGGTCAGGGAGACCACCTATGACATCTCCCCCGAGGGAGTCCTCAACGCAAAGGCAGATATAGGCGTGAAGCTGTCGGTGTACAGCTCCGACTCCATAAGGGCGGTCACGGATATAACCGTGGACGATTCCGCAAGGAAGGAGCGGGACGGCGACTACGCTATCAAGCTTTATTTCGGCATCGAGAACGAGGATGTCTGGGACATCGCCAAGCGGTACAGCACCAGCGTAGACGCCATTATGGAGGAAAACGACCTTTCAGGAGAGCGGCTTGAAAAGGGCGGTATGCTGCTGATACCCATAGTTTCATAAAAGGAGTATTTGTATGGCTAAAGATATATACAGCAATATCGCCGAGCGCACAGGCGGCGATATTTACATCGGCGTGGTGGGACCTGTCCGCACGGGCAAGTCCACCTTTATAAAGCGGTTCATGGAGTCGCTGGTGATACCCAATATAAGCAGCGAATATATGCGGGAGAGGGCACTTGACGAGCTTCCTCAGTCTGCCGCGGGCAAGACCATAATGACTACCGAGCCCAAGTTCATACCCGAGGAAGCGGTCCGCATAGACCTGGGGGAGGGGGCAGCCTTCAACGTCAGGCTCATCGACTGCGTTGGCTATATCGTTCCAAGCTCCCTGGGCTACATCGAAAACGAGCAGCCCGTATGGTCATGACCTCCTGGTTCGATGAGGAGATACCCTTTAATATGGCGGCTGAGATAGGTACCCAGAAGGTCATCACCGACCACTCCACCATTGGTCTGGTCATTACCACAGACGGCTCCGTGACGGATATTCCCCGTGAGGAGTACGAGGAGTGCGAGGAGAGAGTTATCCGTGAGCTACGTGAGCTGGGCAAGCCCTTCGTGGTAATACTCAACACCGTGGACCCACGGTCTGCGGAGTCAAGAGCTCTTGCGGCAAAGCTCACAGACCGCTATGACGCCAAGGTGATACCCGTCAACTGCCTGGAGCTCAGCGAGGAGGATATTCGCGGCATAATACGGGAGATACTCTTTTCCTTCCCCGTCAGGGAGATAAATATCCGCACCGCCGGGTGGATAAACTCCCTGGGAAAGGGGCACTGGCTCAGGACGGAGATACTGGACTGCATACGCTCAGCCGCCAGGGATATACGTCTTGTCCGTGAGGCAGAGGAGGCAGCGGCGGCAATAGGGGAGTGTCCCAACGTGGTAAAGGCGGAGGTCAGCAGTATCGACCTGGGAAAGGGCTCCGTCACTATCACCGCGGAGCTGGACAGCAGCCTTTTCTACAAGATACTGGGGGAGACCACTGGTATCGAGATAGAGAGCGAAAGCGACCTCATGCCCCTGCTTGCGGAGCTAAATGACATACGCAGAAAGTATAAGCGTATAGAGCCTGCCCTTGCGGAGGTGGAGGCAACGGGCTACGGCATCGTCATGCCCGAGCTGGAGGAGATGTCGCTTGAGGAGCCCAAGATAATCCGACAGGGAGGCAAGTACGGGGTGAAGCTGAAGGCGTCGGCGCCGTCGATACACCTGATGAAAGCCAACATCAACACCACCGTAAGTCCCATCGTAGGCACAGAGCGGCAGTCCGAGGAGCTGGTGATGTACCTGCTGGACGGCTTTGACGATGACCCGAAGAAGATATGGGAGAGCAACATCTTCGGCAAGTCCCTCCACGAGCTGGTGAACGAGGGGCTTCACAGCAAGCTTTTCAAGATGCCTGTGGACGCCCGAATGAAGCTTCAGGAGACCCTTGAGCGGGTCATCAACGAGGGCTGTTCGGGACTTATCTGCTTCATATTATGAAAAAAGAGACCTTTCAGGTCTCTTTTTTCAGCCGTTAGCCATTAGCCTGTAGGGGCGGATATTATTCGCCCGTTTGCGGGGAACTCTATATAAACAGGAAAGCCGTGCTTGAGCAGCACGGCTTTCTTGTTCTGATTTGTCCCTTACAATTTATTTTTGGAATTATATCAATCTGTGCGGCGCGTTGTGCAGATGCACCGCACAGATCAACATCGAAAAGAATTATGACATCGACCAGCTGTCGAAGCTTACATCGCCGTTGGCTACAAAGTAGATGTCTGAAGCGCCGTCGGGGATATTTGCGAGAGGAGTCTCAATGTCTGTCATTGAGCCGCCTGCGGGTACTTCAATGTAAGTAATAGCTTCGCCTGTTGCTGAACCTGCGCAAACCTTGATGATCGCGCCGCTCTTGGAAGAAGCCTTTGCGGAAAGTGAACCGCTTACCTTAGAGAAGTCTACCTTGCTAACCTTTGCCCATTCGCCCTTCTTGAGCTCTAATACTGCATTGCCTACGCCTGAAACTGAGATGCCCTTTGACTGGTTAGACATTGTTGATGCACGAACAGTCTTTGTAGGATCCAGGTTCTCAAGCTGGCTTACACCGGTCTGTGAACCGTTACAGGTGATCTTGCCGTTGCTTATAGTTGCCTTATCGATACAGGGGGATCTGTAGTTAAGACCCTTGCCGCCGTTAACGCCCATACGCATTTCAAGCTGACGTGAGTGATAAAGTACATAGTAGCTGCCCTTGAATTCGATAATTGAGTGGTGGTTGTTACCGCCGTTGTCAAGTCTCTGTGTACCTGTGTTCTTGAATACAACGCCCTGATACTGGTATCCCTTGAGAGGATCTGTTGATGTCATGTAACCGATGTCGGCATTGCTGAAGGAATTACCGTTTACGCTTGCACCGCCGGGAACATTCCAGTTGTGGCAGAATGAGTAATACCATGTGTTGCCGATCTTGATCATGCTTGAGTCCTCAAAGAGGTAAGGTGTACCGGGATCGATAGGAGTACCTACGATAGAGATCATGTCATCGCCGAGCTTAGCGATACGTCCCTGCTTTGTATTAGCCTGCTGTCCTTCGGGAACACCGCCGCCGTATGCGATGATACCTGTGTCTGTATCAGGATCATAATAAACGCCGGGGTCGAAGAGCCATGTTACGTTACTGTTGGGTGTGCTTCTGGAGATGAGCTCGTGTCCGAGGGGATCCTTTACATTCTTTGTGAATGTGGGGTCATCAGCTGTGATAACGCCGATACCTGAACCATTGTTTGCGAAGTAAAGGAAGAACTTGTCCTGGCCGTTGATCTTCTTCCATGCTGCATCGGGAGCCCAGGCGTTATTAGCCCATTTTGCAATAGGTGTGCCGTTTACTCTTGTCTTTGCAACAGGGATCTGACCGTGGTCTGTCCAGTTTACAAGGTCAGCTGTTGATAAGCAGTTGATATAGCCTGAAGAATAATCATTTTCGATCATCTGACCGTTCTTGTATGCGAATTCATCGGCTGTTGTATAAACGTAAAGTCTGCCGTCGTATACCAGCCAGCCGGGGTCAGCGCCGAAACGCTGGGTATAGAGAGGATTATTCTCTCCGTTCTTTTTCCATGATTCTGCAATATTCACTGTTCCAAATTTAGCAGCTAAAGCGCCGATGTCAACCTGTGGCTTGTTTACGGGGAATTCTGAGATCTTAGCGAGGATGTACTGCTGGAGGAGAACCAGATCGGCAACCTCAAAGGTTCTGTTCTGGTCAACATCGGCAGCCTTCTGAGTCATTGAATCGTCGAAGCCGCCCTTGAGGAGTCCTCTTCTTGCAGCGACCATATCCATCGAGTCGATGCACTCGTCGAAGTTTACGTCGCCGAGGATGACTGTACGGATATGAGGCTGTCCTGCGCCGGGAACTACTGTACCTGCGGGAGCGCCTACAGCATCATCGATATAGAAGTTTGTGAATACGTCCTCAGTAGTTGTCTCAACGTAGATCTGAACGTCGGTAGCGCCTGAGGGGATCTTGAAGTTTGTGTTTGCAAGCTGTACCCACTCGCCCTTGGGAGCAGATGCCAGAGCAATCTGATCGTAATGGGGCTCGTTGTCAGCGTCGTTGTACTGGAGAGTGAGCTTGAATTCCTGAGAATCCAGATCACCGTCGAGGTAGCAGGCATTTACTGAGAAGCTGTACTCCTCGCCGGGCTTGAATATTCTTGAATTGAGGGGCATTGCTGCGCCGTTCCATGAAGCCTCTCTGTCCTGAACCAGGAGGGCTTCCTTGCCTTCGTAATATGTTCTGCCGCTGGTGCTTACAGAAGCTGAGCCTCTGCCTACCCAGTTGTCATCTGAGCCTTCGAATTTACTGTGGAACCAGTAACCGTCGGAGTCGGGCTCGGGGTCTGCGATGGTGAAGCCTGAGCTTCCGGGGCCCTTGTAGGGGAGACCTTCGCCCCACTGGCTGTCGGGAACAAGGCTTGTGATAGCGTTGTAAGCCGACTTGGGCTGATTGTTTCCATCATAAAGGAGAGGATAGTTGGGCTGACCTGAATTGTTTGTACCAACCCATGAGTTGTTGTCATTGGGACCCCATACCTGAACGAGAGTTACGTTAGGTCCGTTGGGGTGGCTTGCGTTCCAGTCCATACAATGCTTGAATATAGCCTTGTACTTGTCAGCCTGCTGCTGATCGGTATAGCCGCCGTCTCTTGAGAGGTCAAGCTCTGTTACCTGAACATCGAGACCGAGGTTGAGGTACTTGTCCATAGCTGCGAGGTAGGAGTTTGTATCGCCCCATGCGTTGCTTGCAGCGCAGTTGAGGTGAGACTGCATACCCATACCGTCGATGAGTCCCTTAGCCATGAGAGGCTTGAGGATTGTGTTTATGATGCAGTTCTGCTTGTCGTTAGCGAACTCGTTATAGTCGTTGTAGAAAAGCTTACAGGTCGGAGGAGCGTACTGTCTTGCATAGGTGAATGCCTTCTCAACGAAGGAGTTGTTTCCGTAAACTCTTGCCCATGCAGATGAGCCGTTCTGACCCTCTGTGCCGTTTGTAGGTCTGAGACCGCCCTGTGAAGCGGTGCCGTCATAGATGACCTCATTACAAACGTCGTAAGCATAGAGGTCGAGGTCGGGGTACTGAGTTGCGTATGCGTTGAACATATTCTTGATGTAGCTCTCCATACGCTGATCCATTGTGGAGCTGTTTACATAGCCGCCGTTGTTGCTGAAGTTCTCCTTGAAGAACCACTCGTGAGTCTGGCTGTGCCATACAAGGGTATGACCTCTGAAGCCGAGACCGTGCTGAACGCAGAAATCGCAGATAGCTGCACAGCTGTTGAGAGATACCTTTACGTTGGTATTGGTCGAGCCGTTCTGGACCATAGTATCCCAGGGCTTTGTCTCGTTCTCGCACTCGATAGCGTTGCAGTCCTTGAGCAGTATGCCCTGGATACCGCTGTTCTTGATAGTACCGCCGTTGAAGATGTTGCCAACGCGGAAGTAATCAGCGAACTCGTCCTTGAGACCCTTGCCTGCGGGAGCAGCGTGTGCATCAAGAGCGCTCTTGTCGCCTGTGATGAGGAAATCATCAAAGAAGAAGTCATCTGTGGAGTCTGTGGTGATCTTTACCTTGAACTCATAGCTTCCCTCGGGAGCGGTATAGCTGTTCTTCAGCTCTGTCCACTGACCTGCGGGAACGTTCTTTGAATCCAGTACAACAGTTGTCTCCTTCTCAGTCTCCTCGTCGATGACAAGAAGTGTAAGGCTGAACTTCTGAGCGGTATTGCTGAATACCTTTACGCTGTAGTCGTACTTGTCTCCGCCGAAAAGGTAGAGACCCTTTGATGAAGCGGCGCCGTCCTCAGCGGAAGCACGTCCCGAGACCTTCATGCCTCTTGACATATCTGCGCCTGCTGCGGGCTGAGCAGTCAGCTCAACGGTGTCGCCCTCGCCGTACCAGCCGTCATAGTTGCGTTCAAAATCGTTGGATACGACAGAAGCAGCGTATGTGCGCTGTACGAATTCGGGGAATGCCACGAAGGCGCCCGAAAGACAGCTTGCAGCGGTAAGACTTGCAACAAGTTTTTGAATTTCATACATTCTCCTCCTCTAATATTTATTTATTTTATTTTTTCGCTCACGCAATGATATGCTGCATATCATTTCATGCTGTTACACTCATTTTACTTCAATAATAATAACATTGCAACTCAAAAAACAAAGATTAGGTGTACAAAACGAAGGAAATGCCTGTAAATAGCCTTTTTTCTTAAAATTTTGGTCATGATATTACTATTTTTAGCATAATAATGTCATTTCAGAAAACGTGTGATATTTTGCACGATATGTTATAGCCGAAACCTCGCAGAACAGGCGCGGACAGCGGATTTTTTACGGCATGAAAGGCTTTGTATCACCTGCTTCAAAATCATCGGGAAAGTGCAGAAGCAGATATATCCGATGTGGAAACCGGGCTGTGAAAATTACCATTTGTAGAAAGTGCACCTGAGGCGCAAACCTTAAAGAAGGCTTGACAGAACGGATTGAAAAGTTCATAAAAACATGGTATGATAGTACTATCATGACATTCAGCGCTTTCGGCGCGGAAGGAGTTGAAAAAATGAAGGTATCCGACGGCTACTGGCTCAGCAGGACAGGCTATGACGTCCGCTGGGCAGCTCAGATATACGAGACCGCAGCGGACGACAGGTCCCTGACGGTGTGGGCGGCTACACAGTTCATATCAAACAGGGGCATGACCTTAGGCGGTCCCATGCTCACAGTGACATTCACCTCTACACTGGAGAACAGCATAAAGGTCACTATAAGCCATTTCAGCGGCGGCGGGAAGAAGCAGCCCTCTTTCTCTCTCAATGAGGACAGCGGCTTCCGTCCTGTCATAAGGCGTACCGCGGACGGGGGCTGGGAGCTTATCTCTGGAAAGACCTCCGTCAGGACAGGGGCAGACGGCAAGGAGTGGGATATCTCCTACAGGTACGGGGACAGGCTCCTGACCGGAACAGGCTGGCGCACTACCTCTATCATAGAGGAGGAGCCCTTCCGCAGGCAGCTCCGTGAGCAGGAGACCTCGGGGGAGCGTCCCTTCTCGCAGTGGGACAACGGCGGCAGCACCTATATCCGCGAAATGCTGGATATCTCCGTAGGGGAGTACATCTACGGCTTCGGCGAGAAGTTCACCTCTTTCGTGAAGAACAGTCAGACCGTTGAGGTCTGGAACGATGACGGCGGCACCTGCACCGAACAGAGCTACAAGTCTGTGCCCTTCTTCACATCTTCCCGTGGCTACGGCGTTTTCGTCAATACCCCCGGGAGAGTCAGCTTCGAGGTGGGCAGCGAGAACGTGTCAAAGACTGCTTTTTCCGTTCAGGGTGAGACTCTGGAATACTTCATCTTCGGCGGCGATACCATTGCCGACGTTATAGAGCGGTACACTGCCCTCACAGGCAGACCTGCACTGCCGCCGCCCTGGTCATTCGGACTGTGGCTGTCAACCTCCTTCACCACAGAGTATGACGAGGACACCGTGACCTCCTTCATTGACGAGATGAAGCGCAGGGACATACCCCTGGACGTTTTCCACTTTGACTGCTTCTGGATGAAGGAAATGGAGTGGTGCAGCTTCCGCTGGGACGAGAGAAAATTCCCCGATCCCGGGGCGATGATAGCCCGCCTCAAGGCAAAGGGGCTCAGGATATGCGTGTGGATAAATCCCTATGTGGGGCAGAAGTCTCCTGTGTTCGCGGAGTGCGCGGAGAAGGGTTTTTTCCTGAAAAACAGGGACGGCTCAGTGTACCAGAGCGATATGTGGCAGCCGGGTATGGGCATAATAGACTTCACCAACCCTGAGGCGAGGAAATGGTATGCCGCGCAGATACGCGGTCTTGCGGATATGGGCGTGGACGCGGTAAAGACGGATTTCGGCGAGCGTATCCCCACGGACGTGGTCTGGCATGACGGCTCAGACCCGTTCATGATGCACAATTATTACTCCTTCATCTATAACAGGACTGCTTTTGAAGCCCTTGACGGCAAGGGCTGCCTTTTCGCAAGGTCAGCCACCGCAGGCTGTCAGCAGTTCCCCGTTCACTGGGGCGGAGACTGCTTCTCGGACTATAATTCAATGTGGGAGACTCTCCGCGGCGGACTTTCCCTGTGTATGTCGGGCTTCGGCTTCTTCTCCCATGATATAGGCGGCTTTGAGGCTACGGGCACTCCCGACCTCTACAAGCGTTGGACAGCCTTCGGGCTCATGTCCTCACATTCGCGCTATCACGGCAACAACTCCTATCGCGTGCCCTGGCACTTCGACGAGGAGAGCTGCGATGTGGCAAGGCATTTCGTAAAGCTCAAGGGCAGGCTCATGCCCTATATCTGGAGCAGTGCAGTGAAGGCACACATTACAGGTATCCCTGTCATGAGGGCTATGGCTGTGGACTTCACCCACGACCGCGGCGCCCTGACCGTTGACACTCAGTATATGCTGGGAGACTCCCTTCTGGCGGCTCCTGTTTTCAGTGAGTCGGGGGAGTGCAGCTTCTACCTGCCCGCAGGTGGTATATGGACGGATATACAGACAGGTGAGGAGCTGACCGGCGGAGGCTGGTATGCCCGCAAGTATGATTATTTCGGTATGCCCCTGTATACAAAGCCTGATTCTGTCATAGTATACGGCAGCTTCACCGACACCGCCGACTATGACTATGCCGACGGCATGAGGATAGTGTTCTATGGCATGAGCGAAGGCGGCTCCGCGGAGACTAAAGTTTATGACAGGAGCGGAGATATTGCCGCAGAGATAAAGGCGGTCCGCAGAGGAGAGGAGCTCCATGTGACAGTTACGGGCACTGACAAGCCCTTTACCTGCGAGAGTGCACAGGGACTTGCCATAGTGTACAGCAGATGAAAACTTGCTGCTGCCTCTTTACTTTTATTGATTTTTATGTTAAAATATAGTTCAGAATATGCTGAAGATACAGAGAAAGGCAGGGATAACTGACTGAAATGAACGAAACACAGGGATACAGTGCGGAATACGCCGCGCTCAGCCATGAGATATACAGCCTTACAAAGCAGCTCCGGGCGAAGGACAAGGAGCTGAAGGAAAAGCAGAAGACAGACGTATATGACCCCTTTGACAACCCCTCTGAGTACCACTGGTACAACGACGATTATTCGGAGATACTCCCCTGGATAACGATGCCTGAGTTCTCCGTGCCGTATGAGCCTGCAAAGGTTGAAAAGAACGCTCTCAGGAAGTATTACAACATAGGCGGATTTACCTTCCTGTTTCAGTTCATAGCTTCAAGCGTTCTTGCCTATGCACTTATTTTCGGCATACAGTTCATACTGCAAAAGCTCAACCCAAATACGTCAGCAGGAGCTATTTCCCACTATATGGACACAGGAGCAATATTTGTCTCCATAAATATGCTCATATACCTTATCTCAAATGTGGGATTTGCCTTCATAGGACTGAAATGGGCGAAGATAAAGCCCTCGTTCATGCTGAAAACGCGGGATTATACCTTCAGCGACGCGGTGATACACTGTCTGGCAGGAATGTTTATATGGATAACCGCGGGAATGCTCTCCAGCGGTATAGAGAGCATTTTCTCGAAATACGGCTTTACCACCGAGGTCATGGACCTTGACTACGGCAATACGGGGCTGGGATTTGCAATAATGACCTTGTACAGCTGTGTGATAGCTCCCCTTACTGAGGAGATAATGTTCCGCGGCGCACTGATGAAGATATTCTCAAAGGCGGACAGGCGCTTCGCCATAGTCATATCGGCAGTATTCTTCGGACTTGCCCACGGCAATATGCCTCAGTTCATGCTGGCATTCCTCATCGGAATATTCTTCGGTCATATCGACATGAAGCACAACTCCATAATCCCATCAATAATCGTGCACATCTTTATCAACTCAATGGTAACGGTCATGTCGCTGATGGAAGATAATGATGTGGCAAAGAGCGTTTACGGACTTGCGCTTCTCGCAGGCGCAGTTGTGGGACTTATCCTGCTGATAATGTTCAGGTTAAAGAACAAGCTGCCAATGTCCACACCTGCACAGAAGCTGAGAGGCTTCCCTGTGGCGCTGACCTCAGCGGGCTGCATAATTGCAGTTATCATCCACGTCGGATATATGGCTCTCCGCATCTGGGAGACGAAGCAATAAAAATGATACCCATATAAAATCTGCCCCTGAGTGTTACAAGGCACTCAGGGGCATTGTGTTTGTTCAGCGCAAGCGCTGATAGTGATTAGTGCATAGTGGTCGGTGATCAGTTAATGTGTTCGCTTCGCTCACAATATTTAAATATTGTCGCCGCAGGCGACTCTGCAACTTTCAACTCTGAACTCTCAACTCTAAACTCAGATCATAGCTTCGGAATCATTGAGCGGGGGCAGCTTTTGCTGCCTTTTTCCTCAGCAGGAAGAACACCGCAGCTATGCCGATACCGAGGGCGACAGTGGTGAATATGCTTCCCTCTATGCCGAATTCTCCGCCTGTGAGCCAGGCCTTTTCCGACACAGCCGAGGTTCGCATTACCGACTCTGTGTCGGCAGAGCCGCTGACGCTTATGCCGTAGAGATTGCCCTGGGTGAAGTTCCAGATGGAATGTATAGCGGAAACGCCCCATATACTGTCAGTGAGTATCATGTAGAGGGCGGCAAAGACGCCGAACATGGTGAGATTAATGAAGGGCATCGCTCCGAAGCCCGGATTTGAGGCGTGTGCAAGGGCAAAGCCCACCGAGGTTATGCCGACTCCGACAGCGGTGTGATAGCCTGCGCCGCCTATGGTGGTAAGCAGGTAGCCGCGGAAGATGAATTCCTCGCTCATGCCCTGTACGAAAAATCCCAGAAGGAACAGGGCGATGGTGCCGTATTCAACTTTATCGCACATAACGGTCTTGCTTGCCCCTGTGAGATTGCTCATGGCAACTATTGCGGTCATAAGAGCCGCACCGATGACAATTCCGATGAGGTAATCGGGTATGCAGCGCTTCTTTACCGCGCCCATTGAGCGGATGGGTCTCATCTCTATAAAGCGGCAGTAGAACATGGCTGTAAGAGTGCCGAATACCGTACCGATCAGGGTGGGGACCATTATCTTAGGGTCTGACATTACCTTCTTTGAAGCCTCCATGGACGCAGCCCAGGGGTGTTCCATATCGGCATCTGCAAGAGCTTCCTTCATGGGGGTCCAGGACACTATTCCCGAGACCAGGCTCTCAAGCACGAGCACCACTATGAACACTGCGATAAAGCAGAGTATTATCACGAAAAGCTTTTTTGAAGCGTGTGATTTCGACGCTTCGTCGAACATTTTGGGTCTGTAGTTTAACATTATAACACCTCCGAATAACATTTTACTATAGTATCACCCCGATGTCAAGGCGAAGGAGCGAGTTTCTCCCCATTTGACAAGATACATCAGAAATGTTAAAATAAAAGTTAGACTGTATAAACGAGACGAAAGGGGAATGTGAATGTACAGGACTATATTTTCACACGTTGGAAAGTACAAGAAACAGGCAATACTTTCGCCTGTGACCATTATCGGAGAGGTGCTCATGGAGGTGCTGATACCGATAGTCATGGGAAAGATAATAGATAACGGCATAAAAATGGGTGACATAGGCTATGTTGCAAAAATGGGCGGCCTCATGGTCATAATGTCTGTATGCTCGCTTTGCTTCGGTGCACTGGCGGCAAGATTCAGCGCAGTTGCGGCAATGGGCTTCGCCAAAAATCTCAGGAGCGCTCTTTTCCGCAAGGTGCAGGGCTTCTCCTTTGCGAATGTGGACCGCTTCTCAACGGCGTCCCTGACCACACGTCTCACCACAGACGTCACCAATATACAGAACGCCTTCATGATGTTCATACGCATGGCGTTCCGCTCGCCCATCATGCTGGTCTGTGCCACGGTGATGGCGGTAAGGCAGAACGCGAAGCTGTCAGTGATATTCCTGTTCGCCATACCTGTGCTGGGCTGTGCGGTGTTCTTCATCATCTCCAAGGCGCACCCCCGCTTTGAGAAGATGCTGACCAAATATGACAGCATGAACGGCAGGATACAGGAAAACCTCATCGGTATCCGCGTGGTAAAGGCTTTTGCCCGTGAGGACTATGAGAAGAAGCGCTTTGAGGAGAACACCAACGATGTCCGTCTGGCGCAGTTCGCGGCGGAAAAGCTGGTAATACTCAATATGCCTATCATGCAGCTGGTAATGTACGCAAGCATAGTTGCCATACTCTATTTCGGCGGACATATGTCCGTAAAGGGCGGCATAGAGACAGGCGAGCTCTACAGCTTCATCATGTTCGTGGGACAGATACTCATGTCGCTGATGATGCTGTCAATGCTGTTCATCATGTTCGTGGTATCGAGAGCTTCACTCCAGCGTATATATGAGGTATTGAAGGAGGAGCCCACCATCGTGGCTCCCGAGGGAGCTTCCGTGTCCGCAGAGGACGGCTCCATAAGATTTGAGAACGTAAGCTTCAGCTACTATGACGATATGGAAAACCTTGCCCTTGAGGGCATAGACCTTGATATACATTCAGGCGAGACCATCGGTATTATCGGCGGTACGGGCTCCTCAAAGACCTCTCTGGTACAGCTCATCCCCCCGTCTCTATGACGCCACCGCAGGAAGGGTACTGGTAGGCGGTCACGATGTTAAGGAATACCCCCTTGAGACTCTTCGCGACCAGGTGGCAATGGTGCTCCAGAAGAACGTGCTGTTCTCGGGCACTATCAGGGAGAACCTCCGCTGGGGTGACGAGAACGCCACAGACGAGGAGATAATCGACGCCTGCAAGTCAGCCTGCGCTCACGACTTCATCATGAGCTTCCCCGACGGCTACGATACCGACCTGGGACAGGGCGGCGTAAACGTTTCGGGCGGTCAGAAGCAGAGGCTCTGTATCGCAAGAGCTCTTCTGAAAAAGCCAAAGATAATCATTCTGGACGACTCCACCAGCGCTGTTGATACTGCTACGGACAGCAGTATCCGCAAGGCATTCCGCGAGAAGCTGGGCGACACCACCACCATCATCATCGCTCAGCGTATAACCTCAGTCATGGACGCAGACAGGATAATCGTCATGGACGGCGGCAGGATAACCGACATCGGCACCCATGCACAGCTCATGGAGACCAGCGAGATATACCGCGAGGTATATGACTCACAGCAGAAGGGAGATGAAGAATAATGCCTCCGAGAACACAAAGAGCAATGGCAAAGCCCGAGAACACAGTAAAGGCGCTGAAGCGCATATTCAGCTATATGTACGGCTTCCGCGTGCAGTTTATCTTCGTGGTCATCTGCATAATCTTCAGCTCCTTTGCGGGTATCATGGGAAACTCACTGCTGAAACCCCTCATCGACAACCTCAACAGGGCAGTAGGCGACGGTAAGTGGCGCTACGGTGAATTCATCAGCATACTTGCCCTCATGTCAGCAATATACATCATGGGAGCTCTCTGCTCGCTGTTTTATCAGCGCATGATGATGAAGATTTCCACCACCACTCTCATGCGTATCAGGAACGACCTTTTCTGCAAGATGGAAATGCTCCCCATACGCTATTTCGACAAGCACACCCACGGCGAGCTCATGAGCCTCTACACCAACGATACCGACGCTATCCGTGAGATGCTCAGCAACAGTATCGCTCAGTTCATCAGCTCAGCAGTGACTATCGTGGGAGTTTTCACAGCTATGCTCATTTACAGCTGGAGACTGACCATACTCGTTATTGCAATGCTGTTCATAATCATCAAGGTCATAGGCTTCGTGGGCTCACGCAGCAGCAGGGGGTTCATCGCCCAGCAGAAGGCTCTCGGAAGCGTGAACGGCTATATCGAGGAGATGATAGAAGGTCAGAAGGTGGTTAAGGTATTCTGCCACGAGGACAAGGCTGAGGAGGAGTTCGACGCTCTCAACGAGGAGCTGTGCAAGGCTGCAACTCATGCCAATACCTTCGCAAATATCCTCATGCCCGTCATGAACAACCTGTCCTATATACATTACGCTGCAACTGCCATAATCGGCGGTATCTTCGCCGTGAAGAACATCGGCGGCATGACTATCGGTACCGTTGTGTCCTACCTCATGTTCACCCGTTCCTTCTCACAGCCCATCACACAGGTTTCCCAGCAACTCAATTCCGTCCTCACTGCCCTTGCAGGTGCGGAGAGGATATTCCGCGTCATCGACGAGGAGCCCGAGGCTGACGAGGGCTATGTAACACTGGTAAATGCGGAGATAGCTCCCGACGGAACAGTTACCGAGACCGACAAGCGCACAGGTCACTGGGCATGGAAGCACCCCCACAAGGCTGACGGCACCGTTACCTACACCGAGGTCCGCGGCAATGTGGAATTCGACGATGTGGTGTTCGGATATGAGCCCAACAAGACCGTTCTCAACGGCATATCCCTCTATGCAAAGCCGGGACAGAAGATAGCCTTCGTAGGCTCAACCGGTGCAGGCAAGACCACTATCATCAACCTCATCAACCGCTTCTACGATGTGCCCGAGGGCAAGATTCGCTATGACGGCATAAACATCAACAAGATAAAGAAGGACGACCTGAGACGCTCACAGTCCATAGTTCTTCAGGACACCCATCTGTTCACAGGCACGGTAATGGACAATATCCGCTACGGAAAGCTTGATGCCACCGACGAGGAGGTCTATGCCGCAGCAAAGCTCGCCAACGCAGACAGCTTCATAAAGCACCTTGAGAACGGCTATGATACCATGCTCACCGCCGACGGTGCCAACCTGTCACAGGGACAGCGTCAGCTCCTTGCCATTGCAAGAGCCGCCGTTGCAGACCCGCCTGTGCTCATTCTCGATGAGGCTACCAGCTCCATCGACACCCGTACAGAGGCACTCATCGAAAAGGGCATGGATTCACTTATGGAGGGCAGGACCGTATTCGTTATCGCCCACAGGCTCTCTACCGTCCGCAACTCCCACGCCATCATGGTGCTTGAGCATGGCAGGATAATCGAGAGAGGAAACCACAGGGAGCTCATCGCACAGCATGGCAAGTACTATCAGCTGTACACAGGTATGTTTGAACTGAGCTGATTATACAATTCAAAAAACAGGCAAAGTAAAAAGTTTGTTCAATAAGTATCTTGCAGAAAAATGGCATATCGTGTATTATTATAATAGTTGAATATGTAAATGTTACGGGAAATGAGGTCATGAAAATGAAGATAACCAAAGTGCTGGCAGCTCTGCTTGCTGCCGCTGTGATATGCGGAGGCTCTGCTTCGTGCAGCTCCGACAAAAAGAGCAAGGCGCCCGGCAAGGGTACGGCTGCCGAGTCTGCCACAGAGGCTACCACGGCAGCAGTTCCGGGCGTAGACTTCGACGAGGCTGTTGAGGCAGCTTCGGGAGATGCCTATCTTGCCATAGTTGACGCCAGCTGGGACAAGCAGTACCTGGGCGGCACAGACGAGAAGAACCCCCTCTGCTACAAGGCAGGGACGGTACACATAAACGGCAACGGCGATTATAAGGTAAGCGTCACCGCCAACAGCACCGCCTTCCAGTACCTGGCAGCAGGAGACCCCAAGGGCTCCTACAAGGTAAACGGCATAGGATTTGCGGCAGTCATCATCGCCGACGCCGAGAAGGTCCTCCCCAATGCCATCATCACCGTCAAAAATGTAAAGGTGGACGGCAGGGACGTGGAGCTGAAAAAGAAAAATTACACCAATACCGAGGCTGAGGCTATACGCACCAATATCTACAATGAGTGGGTAAGCGACGAGTACCTTCCCGCAGATGCAAGAACAGCCGAGGGAGCTCTCTATACAAACTACGACTTCAATACGCCTTCGGAGCTCAACGACGGCAGCTATTCCGCTCAGATCGTGGATCCTGCCGAATTCAAGGACTGGACCGACATAGAGGTGGACTTCACAGTTTCGGGACTCTGATACGTTCTTATCCTCACGGACTTTCCGTGAGGATTTTTCTTTTAATTCAGCTTTCTATCACATAATGCACATATCTGTAGCGTATAATGCTTACATTGGATAGAGAACTGCAAGGCAAAAAGACAGAGAAAGCAGGTTTTTACTATGAAAAAATACGCTAAGCTCCTGAGCTTGCTTGCTGCTGCGGCTTACCTCGCTTCCGTGACAGCGGGCTGCAGCTCATCAAAGGGCAGCAGTTCGGATACAGCAGTCACAACGGAGTACACCACATCGGATACTACCGCTGCTACCGTGACCGCAAATATTCCCGAGCCTGTCAGAAGCATATCCGATACACTTCCCGGCCCGGAGGAATTGTTCACAACGAAAGACATATCTCCTCCGCTGGTTGAGAATGACGCAGAGATAAACCTAATGGGCAGCAAGGCTGAGGTCGAGGGAACAGGCGTGACCATTGAGGGCAGCACTGTAACTATCACTTCCGAGGGCATTTACAGCATATCGGGAGAGCTCACAAACGGGCAGATAATAATCGATGCACCGGAAGCAAGTGTTCATCTGAAGCTGAACAACGTAAATATCACTTCCGGGACGTCGGCGCCTTTACTCATAAATGACGCCAAAAAAACATACATCACCCTTGGGTATAACAGTGTAAACTCACTCACCGACGGCAGGAGCAGTATCATTCCCGAGGAGTCGGATATACCTGACGCTGCACTGTTTAGCCGGGACAGCCTTACCATCAACGGCGGCGGTACTCTCAATATCAAGGGAAACTACTGCGGCATACGCTCAAAGGACGATATAGTCCTGACGGGCGGAGAGCTGAACATCACCGCAGGCTGCGACGGCATAAAGGCTAAGGACTATGTGGCTGTATCAGACGGCACCTTCAATATAACATCAGGTGGCGACGGCATAAAAGCGTCGGGCAAGGACGAGACCCTTCCCGGATTTGTATACGTGGGGGGCGGCTCCTTCGATATATGCTCTATGGGCGACGGTATACAGGCAGAGGGTGTGTTTGCCGCCTACGGAGGAGACTTCCGTATAACCACAGCAGGTGGTAATGACCTGTCGGAGGGATATAAGAACACCGATAAGGACATAAACTCCGCAGATATAGGCAGCTCGCGGAAGGAGCTCCCCGAGGTATTCGGCGGAGAGGCTCCCAGAAGCAGAAAAGGTATCAAGGCAGGCGCCGAACTGTATATAAACGGCGGCACCTTCAGTATAGATTCCGCAGACGATGCTTTCAACTCCAACGGAAGCGCGTTCATAGGCGGAAAAGCCGACATCACCCTCAGTGCAGGGGATGACGGCATACATTCAGACATCAGCATTTCCGTCAGCGGAGGTACAGTGGAGATATTCAATGCCCGTGAGGGATTTGAATCCGCTGTTATGGACATCAGCGGCGGCAGTATCAATATATTTGCCGACGATGACGGCCTCAACGCAGGGGACGGCTCACATGCAAGCCACAAGGACGTGCCTATAGAGGGCGTTTCCATCGTCTTCAGCGGCGGCACCTATTACGCAAATGTTCTTGGCGGCGACGCTATCGACTCCAACGGCGACATCACCATACTGGGCGGCGATATAACCGCAGTGGGGCCCGAGCACAACATGAACAGCGCTCTGGACTGCACGGGTGTATTCATTGTCTCTGGGGGCACACTGGTGGCTACGGGCTATCACGATATGGCGGACCGTCCGTCACTTAGCTCCACACAGTATTCGGCTTCCCTGGGCTTTGACAGCGCCTTTGAAGCAGGCACGGTCTTCGTCCTTGAGGACGAGAGCGGCAGGGAGCTTTACAGATATGCTCCGCAGCACTCCTATGACCATGTAGTTATCAGCACTCCTCTCCTTGAAAAGGGGAAGACCTACAGAGCCTATGCAGGCGACGGCGGCGAGGGAAGCTCATTTACCTTTACCGTCAGCGAGACGACCACCTGTCTGGGACCTCAGAATTTCATGGATCAGTTTAAGTAAAGCTGCGCCGATCAACATTTTGACATCTTCATTTTTCATATAAACCACCCTAAAGGGGAAAGCGCTCGGAAACGGGCGCTTTTTCCGTTTAAACATTATTGACAAATTCGTGCAGGTGTGGTATAATTGATTTATAGCAAATTAACCGAAAATAACCTTAACGGAGGAATATGATCATGGACGATAAAGTTGTAATGAATCCCATAGTAGCCGATTTCTGCGGACTCCTTGAGAGCCGAAGCGTACCATACGAGCTCAATGATAATGACGCTAATATGATAAGATTCCGCACAAAGCTCCCTCATCACGAGGTAGCTCCCTACGTGTTCATACACTATAATCCCGACAATCAGGCACTGACACTGGCGCTGAACCACACTGCAAAGTTCACAAGCGTTGGCATGGATCTCTATCAGGTCATCAACGACTTCAATGCAGACTCGGAGAGCTTCGGCTGCAAGATGTATATCGAGCATAACGGCGAGCTGGTGGTACTTACAAGCGCTGTCCTTGCAGGCAAGAACAACAAGGATATCAGGGATCAGCTGGAGGACTATCTCAACGTTGCCATCGTGTCTCTGGATAAATATTATGGCAGAATTTCTGAAATAATTGAGAATAGCAACAAAAATTAACGGTATATAGGCAAATAATTCAATTATTTTTCGGATAAAGCAAAAGAAAAATTACAATCTGTAGAATTTTTGTTGTACAAAATGTAGATTTTATTTGTGAAATCTGCTAAATTGATGCCAAACCTCTTTAAAATTATATTTATATGTGCTAAACTGTAAGTAGCGCAGGTAATTATATTTCGGGAGGTGTTTGTATGAGCAGCGTGAAAAGTTTTTCTTGCAGAGTTATGGCTGTAGTCATTGCAGCTTTCATTTCTGTGTGCTGTTTTTCAAAAACTCCCTCAACAGAGGTCCACGCCGATATAGAACAGGATCTTGCAAAAATGGCTGATGAGATACTCTTTCTTACAAACGAGGCAAGGATAGAGGCAGGTGTCAAGCCGCTGAAGGCTGTGCCCTATCTCAATGATGTATCAAATGTCCGCTCAAGAGAGTGTATATTCAACTTCAGCCATGAACGCCCGGGTTCGACTATAATGCCCGACGGCACAGAGGATAACAGGTTTTATACTGTCATTGACGACAGTCTGGTGCCCTGGACGAAGGCTGCCGAGAATATCGCCGCAGGCTCAAGCAGCGCTGAGGCAACATTCGAGCAGTGGAAAAATTCTCCCAATCACTGGAAGTCTATAGTCAATCCCGATTATACTCATATCGGTGTTTCCGTCTCCTATGATCCCAACAGCGAGTACAAGTATTACTGGGAGCAGATCTTCGTAAGAGTTGACGGTTCCCTCGAAAACGAGTATGTCCCCGAGAGATATGAGACCGTTCCTGTGGGTTCGGGAGATATAAACGGTGACGGCGAGATAAATACATTCGATCTCATTACCATCAACAAATATCTGGCAGGTCTCCGGAATCTGAATGCGCTTCAGATGGAGAGTGCGGATATGCTGGATGACGGCACTATAACCTCTGCCGATGTTGCTGTACTGAAAAAGTACATTCTTGGCGAGTACAAGGTGCTTCCCGTAACGATGGAAATGATAATGAACGGTGAAACAGGTAATAATTAAAAGAGAAGATATATAAAGGTGTGTTCATGATAAAAGCGGCTGAGAGACCATCAGCCGCTTTTATTTTGCACAGAAGTGCCTGATCTATAAAAAAGCCCCGATAAGAGCGGTGCTTATATAGAAGTTTACGCGTAATTATGGGGGAAAAACCTTTCTGAGGAAAGGTTCTTTCCCCCATACCCCCTTTTCCAAAGACTTTTGGCTGGTTTTTATCAGGACAGGGCGCCTTAAATATAATAAAAAGGCATATATTATCAAGCGCCCTGTCCTGATAAAAACAAAACAGAGTCCTCAGAAAAAGAATTAAGGGAAGCACTTCTCTCAAAGAGCTTCCCTCAATATCACCCGTAAACCTTCTGTACGAGCGTCGCCTTTATTCCGGGGCTTTTCATGACTATGAGCATATTACTTTTTCGCTTCACCGTTGTCGGCGGGAGCATTCTGTGACTTTTGCGGAGGAGGGGGTCCCTGAACGGGTGCCCTGTTCTGCGGAGGCATCTGCTGGGGAGCAGGATAAACGGGAGGCGCCTGCATGGGAGGCACCGCAGGTCTTACGGGTCTGGGGTGCTTGGCACGGTGTTTTTCCGCTATCTTAGAGAAGAGCTTCACCAGCTTTGCGATGATGAATGCAGCTATACCGATGAGGAGCAGGTAGGGGAGCACCCTTATGATAACGAAGAGCAGATTTTCAAGGAATTCAAGGAAGGTATCCCAGGTCTCAGAGGCGGTGTTCTTCAGTCTCTGTCCGAAGGTATCGGTCTTCTTTACCACAGGCTTGTCGGTGTACTCTCTTACCTCGTTCACCGAGAGGTTCACATAGGAGTAGGCGACATCGTTCTCGATAGTGTTCATGCGTGTCTTGAGCACGCCTATCTGTACCTGTATATCCGTCAGCTCGTTCTCGTACTTTATGGCGTCAGCTTCGTTCTTTATGCCCTCCAGAAGCTCAAGATAGCGTTTCTCCTTTGCCTCGTAGATGGCAAGAGTAGTCTTCAGGTCAGAGTACTCTGTGCTGAGATTGTCCACAGTTGCGTTCTTCCTGCGGAGGTCGCCCGCTGCCTCGATATCGCTGCAAAAGCTGTCGTAGCTTGCGCTGGGGACTCTTATGACAGCGCTGAGGCTCTTCCATTTTTCGTCCTCGGTGTAGAGCCATTTGCTGGAATCGCCGCCGTCGGAGTAGACCTCGCTCTCGATAAATCCGTTGTACTTTTCGATTAGCTCATGGATACTGTCAAGGGACTTATCGAAATCGAGAACATCAATGCTCATATCGCATGAGTAGACCAGCATTTTTGTGTCTATGAGCTTTGGCACCGACTGCTTGTAGCTCATAGCGGCGGTGCTATCGCTGTTTTCGGCGTCAGCGGACTCTGCCGCAGCGGTTTCATTTTCAGCGTAATTCCCCACAATGAATTCACCGTTTCGAGGTGTTTTGGCATTCTCTTGTTTATCGCTTCCGCAGGCTGTGAGGGAGAGGGTTCCTGCTAAAGCTAATATTGCCAATGTTCGTTTCATGTTCACACACTCCTTTAGAGGGATTTTATACTAACATAATACCATTTTGGGTGTGGAAAGTCAATGAATATATCATAACAAGAGTATTGATATTTGTTTACAACTTATAAAGAAAAAGTTATCGGCGGTAAGAGAAAACAAAACAGGGGACGCACAACTGTGCGCCCCCCGCTGTATCAGCTGTTTATCATTCGGGCTTGCGGCAGACCACCGTTACTCTCATGGTGCCGGAAGCCGTATCCGCGTATATATCGCCGTTCATGAGAGCCATGAGCCTGCGGCAGATATACAGTCCCAGACCGCTTCCGCTCTGGCTGCCTGCGTTGGAGCCCCGCCAGAAGCTGTCGAAAATATGGGGCAGCTCTTCATCGGGCAGAGTGCAGCCTGTATTGGCAACGGTTATGAGGCGGCAGTCCTCCTCCTCTGAGAAGCTTACGGAAATTCTTCTTCCGTCGCCATATTTCACGGCGTTTTCCATGATGTTCTGGAGCACCTCCACCAGCCTGTCGGGGTCTCCCGAAAGCATACAGTCACCGTATTTCTCTATGTTGAACTCCGTTCCCGTAACAGAAAGCTTGTCGGAGTAATAGTTCTCTATCTCACCCATGACCTCGGAGAGATAGAACTCGCCGCTGTTGACGTCAAAGTCCATGAAGTCGCCGCTGAGATTGGCGGAGAGCTCCTTGACTATACCCTCTATCTCGTCAGCCTTGGCGTCGATGCTGTCCGCGGCGGAGCGCTGCTTGTCGGCGGTGGTGTATATACCCTTTGACAGCGCCTTTGCGTAGAGCTTTATGGCAGCCAGGGGAGTCTTTATATCGTGGGAAAGCGAAAGCAGGAAGGTCTTTTCGTTCCTTGCGTATTCCAGCTCTCGCTGACGGGAGTGCTCAAGCTCCTGACGGAGCATATCAAGTCCCCAGATGAAGCGTCCGAAATAGCGGCTCTTTTTCTCCTTGAGGGGGGAGAGTGAGGTTACCCTTTGAGAGCTTTTCGGGAAGCCCGCTTATTTCGTTGAATGGCTTTATAATGCTCCTTCTGATATAGAGGAGTATACCGATGACCGCGGCGGCGAAAAGGAGAAGGAACACGTTCATAAGTATGAGGGTTCGCCTGCTGTCAGGGCTTTCCGAGTCGGTGTACTCTATCCGCCAGAGCTGTCCGTTTATCTCTCTTATAAGGTATTCGCTGTCGGAGCTGTAAAAGTCGGGGCTTCCGTCATAGCTGTATATCCCCGTGATGTGCGGGTAGTCCGCGGCGCTGACCTTCGTCCCCTGTGAGAGCTCCCGCTCTATGCGGCTTACCTCCACCTTGTAGAGGGGCTGCGCGAGCTTTTCGCTTTTCAGCATTACTGCGTCAAGAATGACTATGACCGCAGCCATGATGATAAGGGCTGCGGCTATTATCCTGTTGAAGCCCTTCATATCAGCCCTCCCAGCGGTAGCCCTTGCTCCAGACGGTGATTATCTTTTCGGGCACCTTGGGGTCCTTCTCTATCTTCTGGCGGAGCCATTTGATATGGACGGTGAGGGTCTGGGGCTCGGATTCGCTGTCTGCGCCCCATATCCTGCTGAAGATGAGCTCCTTGCCGAGAGTCTGCCCCTTGTTGGCGATGAGCAGGTGCAGCAGCTCAAATTCCTTTGCGGTAAGATTGAGGGGAGCACCGTCCTTCTCGGCAGTGCCCTCGGAGAGATTGAGGACTATGCCTCTGTCGGATATCGTGTCCATAGCAAGTCTGCGCCTGAAAATGCCCTTTATCTTGGCTATGAGTATGTCAATATCATAGGGCTTTTCGATGTAGTCGTCCGCTCCCTGGAGGATACCGCTGAGCTTATCCTCCTTGTCTGTCCTTGCGGTGAGCATGATTATGGGAGTATTGTCCCTTTCCCTTATCCTGCGGCAGACCGCAAAGCCGTCCATGTCGGGGAGCATTATATCAAGCAGGACAAGCCTTGCCCCGTATTTTTCAAACAGGGACAAGGCTTTCGCAGCTGTGGGAGCTGTGCTGACGGTGTAATCCTCAGCGCGGAGAAATTCACTCAGAAGTCCGCTCAGCTCCTCATTGTCTTCAACTATAAGTATATCTACCATTTTACCAACCCATTTCCATAAGCCAGTTATTGAGACCGCGCTCGCGGTCATGGAGCGGCTGCTCTTTTTTTATATTATACTCCCCCTGATGTTTCCGTCAACTATGTACAGCACCCTTGAGCACTTTGCAGCCACCTTTGAATCATGAGTTACCAGCATGATGGTAGTTCCCTCGCTGTTGAGCTTGGTGAGCTCCTCCATTACCTCGTCCGAGGAGGTGCGGTTGAGAGCGCCTGTGGGCTCGTCGGCGAATATCATCTGCGGGTCGTTTATCATGCTGCGGCAGATGCAGGCTCTCTGGAGCTGTCCGCCCGAGACCTCGTTTATGTCATTCTCGCATATCTCGCTGATACCCAGCTTGTGCATAAGGTCCTGACCGCGCCTGAGTATCTCTTTGCGGCTCTCCTTTTTCCTGGTGGACTTCACCGCGGGGAGTGTGATATTGTCGATGATGGAAAGGTTCTTCATCATGTACATTTGCTGGAAGATGAAACCCATATCGTCCAGTCTCATTTCCGCAAGGCTGTTTTCGCTCTGCTCCGAAAGGCTCTTGCCGCAGAACTTCACATCGCCTGCGGTCATCTTGTCCATGCCGGAAACGGTGTAGAGCAGGGTGGACTTGCCGGAGCCCGAGGGCCCCATGACAGCCACCATTTCCCCCTTGTCGATGCTGAAGCTGACGTTTCTCAGCACGTTGTTCTGTCTCTTGTTTATGATATATGTCTTGCAGAGGTCCTTTACCTCCAGTATTCTGTTATTGCTCATTTTCATATCTCCTTTATTCTATGTCGGAAGTATCCGAGGCTTTGATGGTCTTCATGTACATGGCTGTGAGGTATGCCCCCCCAGGACTGTTGCCGCCGCTATGATAACGGGGTAGACCGCGAAGACCTCCACAGGCTTTATGTTGTATTCCACGCCGTCAATGGCACCCATTATGCCGAATATGGGGTCTATGCACAGCCTTGTGACGGGTGTGCTGAGCAGTATCGCCAGCACTGCCGCGATGGCAGCCGAGATAAGGAACCTGAGAGTGTGCTGCCTTCTCACGGATCTGCTCTTGAAGCCCATTGCCTTCATGAGAGCTATCTCGGGCTTCTCCTTTGAGATGAATGAGCGCTCCATGAGTACCGAGATCATGATGACGATGATAACTATGATGAGCAGTACGAAGACCTTGACTCCGTTGATGGTGTCCTTTACGCCCTCGCCTATGCAGCTCATTACAAAGCCGTCCGTATCGTCAACGTACTTGGTATCGAATATATCCTTTACCCTGCTTATGCGGCTTTTTATCTCCTCTTCGTCGGGAGAGTCGTCGAAATCTATCTGAAATCCCATAACCTGACTTACAGCTGAGTCGGGAATCTTGAGGCTTTCGTGGAAGCGTCCCGTTTCGCCCAGCTTCACCATGCTCTGGAAAAGGGCTGTGACGATGTATTCGTCTGTTTTTTCGTTGATGGTGATGTTTACTTTGTCCCCTATACCTGCTTCCAGCTTCTCCGCAACGGAGCTGGTGAGCGCTATCTCGTTGCTGTATTTTGGCGCATAGCCCTCGGAGTAGCTGTAGTCTGAAGCCTTTGTGTCCTTGCAGTACAGGAATGTGGGAGAGAGCTTGTTCCCCTTGAACTCCACGGCGGGAGAGACAAGACCCTCAGCGTGTACGCTGCACGGCAGACCGTTGTCGGTAAGCTTCTTCTCTATCTTGTCACACTGTTCCGTAACAGTGGTCTCACCTGTCATTACTTCCATTATCATATCCGTGTCGGTGATGTAGATGTCGCTGTCGGTTGAGCACATAAGGGGCAGCAGCTTCCTGCTTGCAAGGGTGTTGCCCGTGTTGGCAAGGCACATTACCAGGAGCAGGCAGACTGTGAATATCACTGTCATTACGCCGAACTGCTTCGGGCTGCTGAACACATCATTGAGTGCAAGGAAGCCCGTGGCGCCAAGCTTGCTCTTTCCCAGTCTGAGCAGTCCCTTCTTTTTGAATCTCTCGCCTGTCTGACCGCTTCTCACGGCATCGATGGGGGAGAGCTTCTTTATCTTTCGTGTACATCTCCAGCAGAACGCCAGGATCACGAGAACTACCGCAAGACTGCACAGGATACCCACCGCAGCGGAGCTGTCGCTGCCAAGGTACATTTTTCTGCTGACTGAACTGAGCAGCATATTTCCGAAGGGTATGCTGAGGAAGAAGCCTATGACCGCGCCTATTGCCGCGATACCCAGATACTTCACCAGGAAGAGTCCTCTTACCGAGCGGTTTTTGAGTCCGAGAGCCTTCATGACCCCCTATCTCTCTGAACTCCTCATTGATGGTGAAGCTGATAGTGAATCTCAGCATCACAAAAGATACCAGTATCAGGCAGACGCTTACGATGAGCAGCAATCCTGCAACGATGGTATTCATTATATAAGATGTCCTGATAACAGATATGCCGAAGTTCAGGACAGTATCGGGAATATCGGAAAGGTCCGATTCCAGAGCTTTCGCATCGGGACCGTTTACGTAAAATACAGCAGCGCTGTTGTTCTCCTTCGCCTTTTCATCGGCTGCCAGCTTTTCATAGTCCTCATTGTTCATTATGATACGGGGATTGGTCATCATATCCGAGCCAAGGAAGGCGTCCTTGCCGATACCTGCATATTCAAGCACCAGTTCCGTATCTCCTATCTTCAGCTGTATTTCATCACCGCTTTCAAAGTTTGTCCCGTTGAGAATACAGCCTGTGAGATAAGCCTTTCCCCGGGGAACGCTCTTTATTATCTCGTTGTCCTTGTCGAAGTAATTGATCTGAGCGTTGTCGATGGAGAGCGCCAGACCAACACTGCTGAATTCATCAAGCTTTTCGCCGTTGCGGGTAAGGTCATTGTCATGGAATACAAGCTGTTTCTCTGTGCGGAAGTCGCTGACATTGGGCTTCTCCGAGAGCATATCGGCGATAGCATCAGGGTCCTTTGAGAGGCTGATGATGAAGTGGTCGCTCATGTTTGCCTTCTCGAAGTAATTGTCCAGGCCGTTCATGACGGCGATGATGTTGTTGACGCTGCTGGCTGCGAACATAGTCGCCATTATCACAAACAGCAGCAGTATGATGTTCATGGTCTTTTTGCGTTTCAGGTCTTTTTTCAGAATCCTCAGAAATATATTCATCCCTCGCTTTCTGTGACTATATCTTAGCATGGGAATTATTAAATAATCCTTAAATGTATTTCGGCAGGTGATTTTTCACCTGATACAGCCGAAAACAGCCTGCAACGCTGTGCAGGCTGTGCATTTGTTCCGAAATATCCGGAGCTGCTGTGCTCCTTGTCAGTTTTATAGATTATACCACATAATAGAATTAATAGCAAGAAGCACAGAGTGAAAGTTGATGTTACGTAGCGTATTGACATTTTACGCTTTATCGGAGTATAATCAGAATGAACAAACAAACGAATCTGAAAAAGAGTTGGGAAAATGCTGTTCATACAGAGGATAAAACTTGTATATCACAAGGACGTGAGATATGCAAATTATGCACAGCAGCGCCGCGCCATACGCTTCATGAAGGTGGAGAAGCCCAAAAAAGTCTTGAGGGCGGAGAGATATGCTATTTTGACCACGAGCTTAGCCAGAGCACGGAAGGCATATCCGAGAACAGTCGGAGATCCAATGTCTACGGCGAAAACGGCTTCTACAACGGCAGGGGAGACTGTGGACTTTTCGGTCATAAGATAGCGATACTCCCCGATAACGGTGGCTATCAGGTGCATTACGCATTGCACATGGACAAGTCGTATTACACACCTAAGTTCACCCTCAGGGACGGCGAGTACGGGCGGATAGTCTTCAATGAGAGATGTGTCTATTTTGATGACGGAGGCTGGTACTATGTGCTGGGAACCTACAATCTCCTCTGCTGCGGCACTGAAAAGTTCTCGTCGAAGATGTTTTTCCGAAAGGAGACGGACTATTATTTTGAGGATATGAAGTATCTCAGTTAAGTAAAAAAGTCACAGGATCAGACATATCCTGTGACTTTTCTGATGCATAATAGGCTTGCTTTTTGAAATACAGAAATAAAATATTGAAAAACGATAATTTTATATTGACAAATGATATTTTGTGTGGTATAATATAGGCATGATAAAGATCAAGGAGGTCATTTGTTATGCTTCAGAACCTGTTAATTGAGATTTTCTTCTTTGGAGTATTCTTAATTTTCCCTATGATCCTTTGCGTAAGGAACTGCTATTTTGCATTCAAGTTTCCACATCTGACCGCTGAAGAGAAAGCTGCGCACAAACATCATAAACTCTCAGAAAAAATAAACGATCTGGCGATTATTCATCTGGGCACACTTTGCTCCTTTTTATGGATCTATATTGTCCTGTTAGGCACCAGAGTTGTCTCCATCGATTACGATAAGCCTGCCTATGTAGGATATTTCCATAACGTGCTGCACAGCGAATACGGGATCACAGTAAAAATAACGCTCTTTATTGCGCTTGTTTCACTGACAGTTATGGCTTCTTTCAAACCGGAAAAGATACCGCCGCTTCCTCAGGCTCTCTGCTTTGGATTTACCATTCTCGGAGAGATACTGTTCAGCTTCGTTATAATTCAGCTTGGAATCAATTACTCTATACTCATACTTCCGCTTGCATTTTATCTTGGCAATTTATTGATAATAACTGCAAAACTTACAAGGAGATATATCGTTGCACACCTTGAATACAAGAAGAGCCATGATACGGTATATCGCTTTAAAATAGCTGAGAAGCTGGAAGAAAAGCTGTCAGGCGCAGCTGCTCTTACTGCTTTCCACTTCCTTATGATACTTCCTGCCGCACTTATTCTGATAATGCTGTATGTTATTCTCGGACAGGGGGCCGACGGCGTGATAAAGGCATTCACCATGACGGCTGACTGGACGTTTTCCAAGCAGATACCGCCTCCTCCCATCGACTATGAAGGTCATTATCTCTGTACTGTTGCAGCAGGCGGACATGAAAAAATAGTCAAGCCTGTACGTTACGGAAAACGCCGTGGTGAGACTATCGTTGTCAACCGTCAGCTTCTTGCCTCCAATGCCTTTGAGGACCTTATAATGGAAAGAACGCCCCGCTTCCACAGGGCTGTCCGCAGCTTCTACGATAAGCACGGTTATCCTGTCTCAAGATACATAACCACCCGTACCCGTGCTGATGTAGTTTACTTTATAATGAAGCCTCTTGAATGGCTGTTCATATTGTTCCTGTACACATTTGACACTCATCCCGAAAACCGTATTGCCGTCCAGTATTCGGACTACAATAAAAAATGAATCTTATGTCCCCGCAGCTGCGGGGGCTTTTTTATCAGGGAAATATCAGGAAACAACGAAAAAAGCACTTCTGAAAATTCAGAAGTGCCTGTTTCATGAGGGTGGGAGATGGGATTCGAACCCACGGTCTTCGGGACCACAATCCGACGCTTTAACCAGCTAAGCTACACCCACCATATTCAATAAATAAAAACGAAGCTCTCCATTAGATGGAGTCATATAACGGAGAGTTTCGGTGTGGCGCGCCTTGCTGGATTCGAACCAGCGGCTTACTGCTTAGAAGGCGGTTACTCTATCCAGCTGAGTTAAAGGCGCACAGAAAACTTTAGCAGCCATAGCTGCTAATGATTGGAGCGGGTGATGGGAATCGAACCCACGTAACCAGCTTGGAAGGCTGGAATTCTACCATTGAACTACACCCGCACGGCGTTTCAACAGAAAATATTGTATCATAATCAGAGCGGATTGTCAATAGCAGTTCTGAAAAACAGTCACATTGACTAAATTTTTCTTCGGTACTGCGGCAGCGAAAGTCAAAATGCCGATTATGCCTATTCGGGCTGAAATTTTTTGAAAACAGTTGTCACAATTCGGGCTTTTGAAACGTCTAATATTATAGGAAGTAATTTCCCTACAGGATTAAGTGACAGATTTGTTATAAAAAAGTCACGTTAATGTCATCTTGACAGTGTAAGATATAAGAGAACTATGAAAAAGGCGGCTGAAGCGGCTGCAAAACTCTCATGAGCTTACCGGACATATATATTCCATATAGTAAAGAAAGAGTAAAAATCTACTGTGGGATATTGACAATGGTTTGTCAATGATGTATTATATTAAAATGAGGGGAAGTCTACCGCGGCTGACGCTACCTGTTCATAGTACAAATAAACTCGCATACCGATGCACAAAAGTGTGATTTTGATTTGTGTATATAGTGTGGTATGCACAGGAGTGGGACTATGAAAATAATGAAAAGCACAGCCTATCTCTGGACAGGAGCGGCGATGGGGATCGCAGGACAGCTGCTGGGAGAACTGAGCGGCAGCGTACCGCTGTGCGTGAGCAATCTCATATCGGATATGACAATATGGCCGCTGGTGATACTTCTTATAATACACAGGGACGTTGATGCAAAGACGATACTCCGCGATATTTTCCTTACATTTCTCGGACTGGACGTTGGCTACTACGGATATGTGGCGGTCAAGCATACGATACAGTATGCAAAGTTCGGAGGAAGCCTTTCAGCGGCTCTGTTCTCGGATGTCCCCGATCTTATGGTCTACACGGCTCTCGGTACAGCTGCGGCAGCATGGGGCTGGCTCATGGTAAAGCTGCTCCACAAGAACAAGGCTGTCCTTTATAATATAATGGTGCTCCCTTTCATAGCGGTACAGCTGCTGTTCATTGCAGGCGACATCATCTCATGGGAATACCGCTGGTCCATGGCACTGCTTGGTGCTGTATGCCTTGGAATTATCATATATCTTTATACAGTAAAGTCTCCGCTGAGAAGGAGAAATGATACAGTTACAAACTGCCCGGTGGCAGCATGATATAGTTAAAATATAAAAATATGTCTGACCTTCGTCTTTTTCAGTCTCTCAGGTCACTTATTTACAGAGACTGATACATCGGAGGTCAGACGAAGCACTCAGGACAAAAGACACATTTGTGAGGTTGTAACCAGATGAAAAACAAGACCCGAAACCAGTGCGGCAGGAGAGGCGAGCGCGTATTCAGCAATATATGCGTCATGCCCAGCCTGATAGGAGTAATGATATTCTTCCTTATCCCGTTCTGCATAGTGATATACTACTCTCTAATAAACAACCCTGTATTGAAGGATTTTGTGGGGATAGAGAACTACACAAAGCTTTTTCATAATGTAGCATTCACCAAGGCGGCGAAAAACACTGCCTTCTTCTCAATAGTATCCGTACCTCTTTCGGTAGTGCTCTCACTGGGGCTGGCGATGCTTCTTGAGAGAAAGATACCCGGAAAGAGCATATTCAGGACCTTCTTCCTCAGCCCGCTTATGGTACCTACGGCTTCCGTAGTCCTTGTGTGGCAGGTGCTCTTCCACAATCACGGTACTATAAACCAGATAATCGAGCGTCTCGGCGGCCATTCCATTGACTGGATAAAATCGCCTTACGGACAGGTGATCATCATATGTATGTTCCTGTGGAAAAATCTGGGATATAATATGATACTCTTCATGTCAGCATTATGTGCCATACCCCGTGACATCATCGAGGTAGCAGACCTTGAGGGTGCAAGCGGCTGGTACAAGTTCGTACATATCAAGCTGAGATATCTTTCGCCGACTATCCTCTTTGTGCTTATCCTCTCCATGATAAACTCATTCAAGATATTCCGCGAGGTATATCTGCTGACGGGAAATTATCCGCAGGATAAGCTGTATATGCTCCAGCACTTCATGAACAATACCTTCAACAGCCTGGATTACCAGAAGCTGTCGGCGGCTGCGGTGCTGTTTGCACTTGTAATGATAGTCATCATGGCGATCCTCCTCATCGCGGAGAACATCTTCGGAAAGGATGTGGAGTGATATGAGGCGGAAAATGTTAGACATAAAGAGACGCAGAAAGATATTCGATATAATAGTGTTCATATTCATACTGGCGGCGGCGATACTTTTTCTGTTCCCCACAGTGCTGACACTGGCGAATTCCTTCATGACCTCAAACGAGATCTCAGCCAACTACGGCTCAATGTTCTCGAATATGACCGAGGACAAAAAGACCTTTATCTCACAGAACGTCAATCTGAAGTTCATCCCCGACAAGGTCACATTTGCACAGTACAAGGCTGTGCTGATACAGAATTCGGACTATCTCATGAAGTTCTGGAATTCCGTGATACTGACAGTTCCCATCACAGTGTTCCAGATGATAGTGGCAATACTTACCTCCTACGGCTTCTCGAGATATCCCAATAAGTTCAAGAGCATAATCTTCTTTGCATACATCATACTTATGATAATGCCCTATCAGGTAACTCTCGTGCCCAACTTCCTTGTGGCTGAGAAGTTCCATATGCTCGATACCAGACGGGCAATAATCCTTCCTGCCATATTCTCGCCCTTCAGCATATTCCTGCTGACAAAGGTAATGCGCCGTATTCCCGTCTCTTATGTTGAGGCGGCAAAGCTTGACGGCGCCAGCGAGCTGAAGATACTCACCAAGATATACGTTCCCCTGTGCAAGGGAGCTATAGTTTCCATCGCAATGCTGGTATTCATAGACTACTGGAACATGGTGGAGCAGCCCCTGGTCCTCATGAAGGATCCTCTTTATCACCCCCTTTCGGTATTCCTTTCCCAGATAAATACGGGAGATATCGGTCTCGCCTTCGCGGTGGGAGTCGTATACATGATACCCACGGTGCTGATGTTCCTCTACGGCGAGGATTACCTCGTTGAGGGCATAACCTACTCGGGCGGTATCAAGGGTTGATAAAAAGTTGAAAAACACAGCTTACCATATAATCAATGAAGCTATTCTCTCAGAAGGAGTAAATATAATATGAATGACACAAAAGAAGTAAAGGAAATAACTGCGGACAGCAGCGAAAAAGAAGCAAAGTCGCCCGCAAAGAGGAGAGAACTCATAAAGACTCTCATTATCATATTCCTTGCGGCAATGCTGGTGCTGACATTCTTCTCAAACACCATCATGAACAAGTCCATGCCCGAGATATCAACAGAGACCGTGGCTTCGGGAAAGCTCACCGAGCGCATCGAAAAGCGCGGTGTCGTTGAAGCAAATCAGTCCTACAACGTTACCGTTGACGGAAACAGAGTCATCGAAAAGATACATATAAAGACAGGCCAGGAGGTAAAGAAGGATGACGTCCTCTTTACGGTAAACACAGTTGACAGCGAAAAGCTGGATACCGAGGAGGCTACACTTGAAACTCTCAAGCTGGATTATGAGACAGCCCTTCTCAAGGATCCGCTGGACTACTCCTCACAAAACCAGAAGATAAAGGCTGCCCGCGCAGAGCTCAACGATCTCATCGCAAAGCGCGACGCAGCAAGATACAATGACAGCAATGCGGCAAGCGCAAAGGAAGAATACAGACGCAACAAGTCAGAGCTGACAAGGCTCGAGGGCATACAGGAAAAGCTCCAGTCAACTATCAAGGCTATCGACGCCGATTCCTATATGGAGGCTGCTCCCGAATACAGCGGAAATCTTGCTGCACTCTGTGCAGAGTACATGAGTGCCGACGCAGATTACAAGTCCGCCTATGAGACCTATCAGATGGCTGTTAAGTCAGGCGAGAATGTTGACGCAGCCAAGGCTGACGCAGACGAAAAGGAAGCTGTAAGGAACTCTGCAAGGGATAATTACTTCAATGAGAAGAACAATATCCGCGGTGGCCTTACTTCTCAGCTCAGCGATATAAGCGGTTCAATGGCAGGCCTTTCAGCGGCTGTTGAGAACTATACTGCCGAATACGGCGAGGGGAGCACTGATACATATGCTGCTCTGGCAGCTGATGTTACCGAGAGGCAGAGCGCTCTTGAGGACCTCATCATAGAGCTGGAAAACACCAAGCGCAAGGACTCTATCACCGACAAGAAGGACAACCTCACTCTTGAGTCCAAGAAAAAGGCTATGGAAAAGCAGCAGGAAAAGGTAGATAAGCTCAAGAAGGAAGCAAAGTCCACTGAGGTAAAATCAAAGTATTCGGGCATCGTAAGCTCCATAAACGTACAGCCCGACGCAAGCACAACTCCCGAAGAGGTACTGGCTGTCATCGACCTTGCAGACGAGGGCTTTACAGTCAAGATAACCGTTGAGAACGAGAACCTCAAAAAGGTCAAGAAGGGCATTGAAGCAGAGATCGTCAACAACTGGAATGAAGATATAACGGCTGTCCTCAAGGAAATAAAGAGCGACAGCTCCGCAGGCGCAAAGGGCAAGTCACTGGTATTCAGCGTGACCGGAGATGTTCAGGCTGGCGACAGCCTCGACCTTTCCATTCCTCTCGGAAGCGGAAACTATGATGCTATCGTTCCCAAGAGCGCTGTTCATACCGGCGATAAGGGCAGCTATGTTTACACAGTCCGTTCAAAGAACACTCCTCTCGGCAACCGCTATTATGCGGAAAAGGTCGAAGTAAATGTGGAGGCTTCGGATGTATCGTCCTGCGCTGTTTCCGGCGGACTCAACAGAGGTGACTATATCATTACCACCTCCAGCAAGCCACTTAAGTCAGGTGATCAGGTCCGCATGAAGGATAAATAAGGTGGTGGACCTTATGAGACCCTTGAAGAAAAAACTTACCATTGCAGCTGCTGCGGTGAACGCCGCCGCAATTATCGGAGCTGTGGTGCTTACTGCGCTTGGAAGCCGCGCAGCAAAGGCTCAGAGCTATAATTATGCGGCAGACCGCTGGAGCAGCGACGGAAAGACTGAATATTCCCAGATCACCTGCTTTTTCAGCACTGATTCGGGATTCAATAAAAGCGGAGTCAACACCATCAGAGGTCAGCTGCTGACAGACCTTAAGGAAGCGTCGGTAGAGCCCCATGACGGTATTGACCTTGTCCCCGACGCCTACAGCGCCCCCGCAGGCACGGCAACGGTCAGCGGCGACGACAGCGGACGCTCCGATGCGGAGATAACCGCTGTGGGCGGCAATTACTTCTTCCTGTTCCGCGATTTCAAACTGCTCAGCGGCGCCTACTTCTCCGAAAATGACCTGATGCAGACAGGAGCAGTTATCGACAGACAGCTTGCCTGGGATCTCTATGGCTCAGACGAGGTCGCGGGAATGAATATATACATCAACAATGTCAAACTCTTTATCTCAGGAGTCATAGATACTCCTTCTACCAAGCCCGAGAAGCGGAGCGCAGGCAAAACTCCGAAGGCTTATATATCCTACTATGCGGCGGGGCTCATCTTCGGCGGCGGAGATACCTTCATGGGCGCAGATGGGGACGGTATGCAGAGTACCCCGGAGTTCAGAAAGATAACCAGCTATGAATGTGTGGTCCCCGAACCTGTTGAGAATTTCGGCTACAGCAACGTCAAGAAGCACCTTGGCGAAAGCTATGACGGAAAGATAAGCATAGTAAACAACACAGAGCGCTTTCTCCCAAAGACGAGAGTCAAGGCTCTGAAAAAGCTTGATGAATACGCTGTCGTGAAAAATCAGATCGTTTATCCCTTCTGGGAAAACGCATCGAGGATAGTGGAGATCGGGCTCTCATTCATCTACGGAGCGCGAAGGCTGCTCCTTGCTATACCACTCATAACGGCGGTATGCCTGCTGATAATGGCGTACAGACTGTATATGAGGAAAAAAGAAGGTCTGAAAAAAGCTGCGGCAGAAGGCATTTCAGCAAGATGGAGATCGCTGAAGAGCAGGATGCCGAAAAAGGCTGCGCAGACCAAAGAGAAAGAAAGCTGAGGCACAGACCGAGGCACACAAAAGAAAGTTCAATAAAAAATAAAAATCTGAAAAAGAGGGATTATTATGGAAAAAACATTTTTCAAACGAATCACAGCATTTTCCGCAGCACTTACCGTTATAGCAGGATCAGCAGTATCCTGCTCAAAAGAACAAAAACAGGACGGAAAGTCAAAAGACACAGCACAGCTCATGGCAGGCTCGTACAGAGCCGTTGAGATGGACTGTGATGTGGAAAATATACGCTCCATCGGAAGGGTGAATGACGATCAGATCATCATCAGCACCTATGACTACGGTGAGGGCACACCTACATTCTATCTTACAGACAATGAATTCGGCGAGTTCAACGAGATCAGCGTTGATTTCGGCGTAAAGCCCGATGATGATGTGACATTTGATGTAAATGTCGCTCCCGACGGAGAGATCATGGCTCTTGCCACATTCTCGGATTACGGCGATATAGAAAAGCCTGATTTTGAAGACCCGGATTTCGACTATGAGAACTTCGATTATGAGGAGTTCGACAAGAATATAAAGCGTACATATAAGATGTATACCGTTGATCTCGACGGCACCATAAAGTCTGAGAAAGAGATCTCAGGTCTTGATGAGTATGCCGACGATGAAGGACGTATCAATATCGGAAGAATGTCCGCTATCGGCGGCGGCAGAGCTGTTCTTTCCATGTACGACACTATGGGCGAGGATTACGTCCTCGTGGACGCTGACGGAAAGGCACAGGATAAGCTTGATCTGGGCGAGGCAAATTATATCGACAGCTTCTCAGCCATTGATGATGAGACTATCGCTGTTACAGGCTATTTCAAGAACTCTCAGTCTATCAAGTTCCTTGATTCCGAGACTCTTCAGGAGAAGGACGAGGCTATCGACATGAGCGCAGCAGGTCTTGAGGGACAGATGGGCTCTGTATTCAGGGGCGATGACAATTACAAACTCTATGTCAGCGGTTCCTCGGGACTTTACGGTCTTGACGCCGACAACAAGGCTACAGAGATTGTAAACTGGCTGGATTCAGACCTCGGAAACGGTTATGTAAGCGCTCTCTTATTCATGGCTGACGGCGACTATGTTATCTGCTTCAATGATTATCAGAACGACGAGGAAGGTCTCTATAAGCTTACAAAGCGTGACGCTTCCGAGCTTGAGAATACAAAGGTCATCACAGTTGGCGTTCTCTATGACGACTGGGAGGTAAAGGAAAAGATCTCAGACTATAATAAGTCCCATGATGATATGCGCTTCAAGATGGTTGATTACAGCAAGTACGACGAATACGATCAGGAGACGGGAATGACTATAACCTCAGGAGCAGACCAGCTCAAGAAGGATATTGTTTCCGGCAATGCTCCCGACATGATCGTTTCATATAACGGTGCTCTTATCCACAGCCTTTACAACAAGGGGCTCTTTGTTGACCTTTATGATTATATGAACAATGACAGCGAGCTCAGCAAGGACGACATCATGCCCAACGTGCTCAGCGCTTGTGAGATCGACGGCAAGCTCCTTTCACTTTCGCCTACATTCACTGTCAGCACCATGATCGCAAAGAAGAAGTATGTTGACAAGGAAAACTGGACTCCCGATGATATGATCGAGACATACAGGAACCTCCCCGACGGAATGAGACTTACAGACATCGACTGCAAGGAATCCATACTCCAGATGATGATCGGCTCACTGGGCAACGTTATCGACTATGAGAAGGGTACCTGCAACTTCGACACACCCGAGATCAGAAAGCTTCTTGAGTTCTGCAACGAATTCCCCTCACAGGAAGAGCTCATCGACTGGGAGGATCAGAGTGCGGTAAACGATGAGGATAACCTCAAGAACGACAAGGTGCTCCTCGGCGATCTTTATTTAGGCGATTTCAGTGAGTATATCACAACCGTCAAGGGAAGATTAAAGGGCGAGGACATCGTTTTTGTAGGCAATCCCTCAACTGACGGAAGAGGCGCAGTTCTCTCACTCAATCAGCACTTCGCTATCCTCTCAAACGCAGAGGATAAGGACGCCTGCTGGGCATCCATCAAGGAATTCTTCAAGCCCGTAGATGACGAGGAGGGTTCCTACCGCTACGGCTTCTCCTCACTCAGATCCGAATTTGACAAGGAAGCTGACAAGACTATGAAGAAGCCTGTCTACAAGGACGAGAACGGCAAGGAGATAGAAGAAGACTATACCTACTATGACGGCTCTAAGGAAGTAAAGGTCGATCCTCTTACACAGGAAGAAAGAGACTTTATCGTAAAATATATCGAAGAGGCTGACAACGTTTCCGCTGACTTTGATCCCGAGGTAGAGTCTATACTTGAGGAAGAGATCATGGCTTACCTTGGCGGCGAGAAGACTGCCGACGAGATCGTTGATCTTATCCAGAACCGCGTATCGCTCCTGGTAAGCGAGCAGAGCTGATAAGCGATGTATAATTATTAATGCTATTCACATATTTTCGTATATAAATACAACCTCCTTATTTTTGGCGCTGCCGCCCGAACAACGGCAGCGCCTTCTCCTTTTTACCTGATTATGCAATAGTTTATACATATAGGTTCATAAATTTTTCAAATATTTTTTTCTCAATCTATTGACAAAATATACCAAAGGTGGTATACTTTAGGTATTATAATACCTTTAGGGAGGATTTTATCATGGATAATAATTACAACAACGACAACAATCAGCAGAATATGTCTACTGATCCTTACGCACAGGGCGGCGGATATGTTCAGGATCCTTACAACAACGGCGGACTTGAGCCCCAGGGAAGCAAGGGCATGGCTATCGCTTCAATGGTTCTCGGTATCTGTGCTATCGTTATCGGATGCTGCATTACTTATGTAGGTATCGTCTGCGGTATCATCGCTATCGTTCTCGGCTTTAATGTTAAGAAGAAGGGCCTTCCCGGTCAGGGTCAGGCTACAGCCGGTATCGTTTGCGGTATCATCGGTCTCGCACTTGGCGTTCTCGGCATCATTCTCGCTGCAGTTGCAGGTAACTCACTCAAGGAGTGGGCAGAGAGCCTTCAGGACGGCGCTCTTTTCATCAAGTAAGATATGTCTAAACGTCTGAGAATAATAATAGGATTTGCGGCGCCTCTGGCGGTCGCTGTCCTGTTCGCTCTCAGGAACTATATAATAGGATTCGAGAAGCACTTCCCTGAATGCTATGTGCATAAAATGACGGGATTATGGTGTACGGGCTGCGGAAATACCAGGAGCGTGAACGATCTGCTCCATTTTCGTATCATCACAGCCCTCCGCGATAACCCCGCAATGCCTTTCATTGCATTCCTGCTTCTGATGCTGTATCTGGAAACAGTTATCGGCATAAGCGGCAGGGAGGTAAAGCTGCTTCCCCGTAAGGGACTTGTCTGGGGGCTGATAATCGCAGCGTTCCTGGTCTTTTACGTGCTGAGGAATATTTTTCCCGTGCTGGGTCCTGTATCTTAAAGATGACACAAATAAGCTCTCGTGTTATACGGGAGCTTATTTTTTTATATTGACAAAATACGGGAAAAATGGTATACTTTATTTATTAAAAGTACCTTTAGGAGGGTGTATCAAATGGATAACAATTACAACAACGGACAGCAGGGAACTGATCCGAATGCTCAGCAGGGCGGTATCGACAGCGGCGAGCAGATAACAGGATATGTAGACGGTCCCGACCCTAACGCTCAGCAGGGCGGCTACTCAAACAACAGCGCTCCTTACGGACAGCAGCAGGGCGGCTACCAGAACGGCGGTGCTTCCTACGGTCAGCAGGGCGGCTATCAGAACGGACCTAATCCGAATTACTACGGACCTCAGAACCCGTATCAGCAGCAGGGCTACCAGAACGGTCCCGCTCCCAACTACTACGGACCTCAGAATCGTTTCAGCCCAATATGCAGAATCCCTACCAGGCACCTCCTCAGGAGGGCAGCGTGGGAATGGCTGTGGCTTCAATGGTGCTTGGTATAGTAGGTATGCTCATTTCATGCTGTTTATATCCCATTACCATAATACTGTCTATAATCGGTCTTATTCTTGGTGCAGTCGCTATCAAGAAGGGCCCCGCAGGAAAGGGAATGGCTGTTACAGGTATAGTTCTTTCCGTAATTTCACTTGCTGTTGCAGTTCTTTTCATCATACTCATGGCAGCTGCAGGCTCATCATCTGTATGGGATGCTCTTGATGAATTGTCTCTGTTTATAAAGTAAGCGAAAAAACTGAATAATATTGCAAGACAATGTAAAATTGCCCCCGAGTGTTCAATGAGCGCCCGGGGGCTTTTCGCGTTACAGATATAAAAAGCCGCAGTTTTTCTCCGCGAGCGTTGATTTATTAATTTTTATATGGTATAATATTTTGTATAATACTATTATGTAAACTGTTCGGAGTGTGGAAAATGAATAAATATAAAAAGCTTGCCTTGAATACGGGCGTCTTTGCCATTGGCGTATTTGGCTCAAAGATACTGGTCATACTGCTGACAAGACTGTATGCACATAATATCGACGATGTAAACAGTGGTGTAAAGGACCTCCTTGAGACCACTCTGCTCCTCATACAGCCTGTGTTCACATTTGCGCTTCAGGAGTATCTTATCCGCTTCGGTCTCGATAAGGAATATGACAAGAGGGAGGTATTCACCACCTCAAGCATGATAACTCTGGCGGGAATGGCGATAATGGCAGTATGCGTCCCCATAATGCGGGGGCTGCCTGCACTGAACTTCCTCAAAGGCTACACGCTGCTGTTCATAGCCTATACCACCATGTCGTCCCTGCGAATGCTGTGTCAGAACTTCGTCCGCTCAAGGGATATGGTAAAGCTTTTCTCACTTGACGGAATACTGACCACCCTGACATTCTTCCTGTTCAACATCGTTTTCATATCAAAGATGCAGATGGGCGTCAAAGGCTTCCTTCTTGCGGTCATACTCTCGGACAGCTGCTCCGTTGTATTTCTTTTCGTGGCGGCAAGGCTCCGGGATTTCCTGAAAAAGGATTACTTCAACAGAGCGCTTGCACAGGAAATGATGCGCTTTGCGGGTCCTCTTATCCCCACCATAGTAATGTGGGCGATAACCTCCCTTTCCGACAGACTTTTCCTCAGAGTTATGCACAGCGACTATCACGAGTTGGGCGAGGGAGCTGTAGGTCTTTACGGCTACGCCAACAAGATACCGAACCTCATTTCCGTGGTCTCCACCATTTTCTTCCAGGCGTGGAGTATGTCCGCCATAACCGAGAACAACTCAGCAGACAGGAACAAGTTCTACGAAAGAGTATTCTCAGCCTATGAAGCCATAATGTTCATGGCAGGCGCCGGACTTCTCCTTATAATCAAGCCGGTCACTTCTTTCCTTGTCCCCTCGGACAAGTATGCGGTGTATGAGAATGTTTACATCTACACTCCCATACTCGTTGTGGCAGTTATCTTCATGTGCTTCAACCAGTTCCTGGGAAGCATCTACACCGCCACCAAGCACCCGAAAAACGCCTGCTGGACGGCTCTCGTTGCCTGCGGCATAAATATCCCCATGAACTACTTCCTCATTCCTCTCTGGGGCATACAGGGCGCAGCTGTGGCAACTCTCCTCAGCTATCTCATCTGCTTCTGGGCGAGAATAATCGACGCAAGATACTATGTGCCCTTCAAATTCAATGCCATAAAGAACCTTATCAACACCGGAGTTCTGATGGTGATGGCAGTGCTTATCATAGGCTCGCCAAAGCTTTATCTGCTGTGGGTATTCCTGCTGTTTGCATATATCATGTTCACAAACTATCAGGCAATAATCGATACTGCAAAGAAGCTTCTCAAGAGAAGCTGACATACATTTGTGACGGATATGCCTGACCGCAGGATACCGTCCCATACAAAACAAAAAGGAGGAATTTTTCATGCCGACACCACACAACAACGCCAATAAAGGCGACATCGCAAAAACCGTTCTCATGCCCGGAGACCCCCTGAGAGCAAAGTTCATCGCCGAAAATTACCTTGAGGACCCTGTCTGCTACAACGAGGTAAGAGGTATGCTGGGCTACACGGGCAAGTACAAGGGAGTACCCGTATCCGTCCAGGGAAGCGGCATGGGTATGCCCTCCATCGGTATATACTCCTGGGAGCTCTTCAACGAGTACGGCGTTGAGAATATCATCAGAGTAGGAACCGCAGGAGCCATTGCGGACAATGTTCAGCTCCGCGACGTCGTTATCGGAATGAGTGCCAGCACCAATTCTGCCTATGCTTCACAGTACAGGCTTCCCGGCACCTATGCTCCCACAGCCTCATGGAGTCTTATATCCGCAGCGGTAAAGGCTGCGCAGGAGAAGGGCGGCAGCTTCCATGTGGGCAATATCTTCTCCAGCGACACCTTCTATGATGACGCCGACAGCCTTGCACAGTGGCAGAAGATAGGCGTCCTTGCTATCGAGATGGAGGCGGCTGCGCTCTACATGAATGCCGCAAGGGCAGGGAAGAACGCTCTCTGCATACTGACAGTTTCGGACTGCCCTCTGAAGGGGCTTTCCACCTCTGCCGAGGAGAGACAGACCACCTTCCGCGACATGATGGAGATAGCTCTTGAGACCGCATATTCCGTAAAATGAAAATTTCAGAGTAATTTAAGGTAACTTTAAGATTATTTTAAGGTTGGATTGGTATATTATTAGTGGATTAAGTAATCCCCCAATTCCCCTTCTATATTTATTCATTTTATTTTGACAGCTATGCAGTTACTGCATAGCTTTTTGCTTTATATGCGGATACACGTAAATAAAAAGGCGCAGCAGCTCCCGAGCGGAAACTGCTGCGCCTTTTCATGGGGAAAGGGAAGAGGAATCAATCCTCGATGGTTTTGCCTGTTTTCTTGAATCTGGACTTCTGACCGAAGTTCAGTGACATGGTGAGTATCTTGTCTGACTTGAAAAGTCTCAGTGCGAAGAACATCACCACTGCAAATACGATTATCTGATACGCCATACCTATCCAGAACTCGGTCATGTTGCCGAACATCAGGTTAGGTATAGAGGTGAATGCGTGGGTAAAGGGGATAGCGTAAACTATGATCCTGGGGATCATGGGAAGTGAGTTCACATCGGTGAACATTGACACGAACCAGGGGATCATTACCATCATCATTATGGGAAGGAGCATGGTCTGTGACGTCTTTGAGTCATTTACCAGTGCGCCCAGGATAATTGAGATCGCCAGACAGATCATAATGGTGATGAAGAGCTGAACTCCCACAAGGAGGTAATCCGTAAAGCCCAGGTTAAGCCCCAGCTGCTTCATTGCATCTCCTGCGGAGAGAGCCTTGTCAACTGCCTCCGAAACACCGAGGTCGTTGGTCACAGCTCCTGTCATGCCCTTTGAGTATGCCGAGAAGCCGATCATCATAACGCCTGCATTGATAAGAGCTACGATAGCTGCTGCAAGCATCTTTGCCGTTATTACAGAGCCTCTTGAAACAGGTGCCGAGAGCAGGGTCTCAAGGGTCTTGTCTATTTTCTCGTTTGATATTGATGCTATCAGTGACTGGGACGTCATGAGAACGAGAACCATTATGATAATGGGGAGTATCAGGTTTGTTGTGGTTATTTTTCCGAGGACAGCTCCGCTGGATACCTTTGCGGACTTATCGGCGACTACCGTATGGCTGACTACCGTAAGCTCCGACTCGATATTTTTCAGATCCTCTTCAGAGACACCTTTCTGCTTTGAGATCTCAATGGAAACATACTTGTTTATGAGAGCCTCAGCGGTATCGGTGCCGCCTGTGAGACCGCTGAATGTGGAAGCGGATCTGAGCTTGGTTACTGAGATCAGCTCGGGCTTATCTCCCTTTGCCAGCTGGTCTGCGAAGCCCTTCGGCAGGACCACGAAACTCTTGAAGCTGTTGTCCTTGAAGGCTGAGGCGTAATCCTCGCCGTTTACGGTGACCTTATTGACGGTGGCGCCGTTGTTTTCCATGTCCTTTATCAGCTCGTGGGTGACATCGCTGTCGTCCATATCGCAGATATACACATTGGTGTTCTTAGCGTCCTCGGCAATCTCGGTGGTGACGGACTGCATAACATTTCCCATGAGCCAGAAAAGCGCCAGGGAAACTACCAGTCCTAATATCATCTGAGCGTTTATGAGCTCGGAGATCTCTTTTTTCAGGAGGTTAATGAATTTCATTCTCTTTCACCACCCTTTCAAATACTTCCTCGAGGTTGGGCGCATTGTAGCGCTCCTTCAGCTCGTCCGTGCGTCCTGTCACCATGAGGTGCCCCTTGGCGATGATGCCTACGCGGTCGGAAACGAACTCTATCTCGAGCATATTGTGTGATGAGAGAAGGAAAGACATTCCCTCTTCTGCGGCGAGCTTCTTGATGGTCTTGCGTATCTCGATGGCGTTGAGAACGTCAAGGCCGCTGGTGGGCTCGTCAAGTATTGCAAGCTTTGGCTTTGTCATAACAGCTCTCGCAAGGAGGAGCTTTCTTATCATGCCTCGGCTGTAGCTTCCTATCTTATCGTTGAGACGGTCGCCAAGTCCGCAGATACTCTTTGCGCGGTCAACATAACTGTTCAGTGTATCAATGTCCGATGTGAACAGCCCCGCCATGAATCTGAGGTACTTTATGCCCGTCATCTGTTTATATGCGCCTGCCTCGTCGGGGAGGTAGGTAATTGACTCCCTTACCTTG